>Ga0209156_10000156_pt1 | contig 54965 bp, 46 predicted proteins | sample GraSoiAngelo_124_FD_185881 | JGI IMG/M metagenome (GOLD analysis project Ga0209156, IMG submission 185881) | Grasslands soil microbial communities from the Angelo Coastal Reserve, California, USA - 14_0927_05_20cm (SPAdes) (version 2) | ecosystem: Environmental > Terrestrial > Soil > Grasslands... | reverse complement strand
CGGCGTGTCTCGCGCAGCAGGAGCCGCTCAAAGTGGCGTTCCTCGGTCCCGAAGGCACCTTCACGCAAACCGCGGTGCTCAATCATTTCGGGCACTCGGTGCGCGCCCTGCCGCTCGCCTCGATCGATGAGGTGTTTCACGAGGTGGAGGCGGCGAGCGCCGATTTCGGGGTCGTGCCCATCGAGAACTCCACCGAAGGCACGGTCAACCACACGCTGGACCGCTTCCTCACCTCGCCGCTGAAGATCTGCGGCGAGGTGGAGCTGCGCGTGCGCCATCACCTCATGGGCGCCATGAGCGCGCTGGCGCGCATCGAGCGCGTCTGCTCGCACCCGCAGTCACTCGGCCAGTGCCGGCAATGGCTCGAGGAGCATCTGCCGGGTGTCGAGCAGGTGCCGGTATCGAGCAACGCGGAAGGCGCACGGCGCGCGCGCGACGAGAAGGGCAGCGCGGCGATCGCCGGCGAGACCGCCGCAGAGGTCTACGGCCTCAGGATCCTGGCCGCGGAGATCGAGGATCGCGCCGACAACACCACGCGCTTTCTGGTGCTCGGGCGCAAGCTCTTCGCGCCCAGCGGCGAGGATCGCACCACGCTGCTGGTGTCCGTGAGCCACACCGATGCGCCCGGGGCGCTGTACCGGCTGCTCGAGCCGCTGGCGCGCCACCGTGTGTCCCTGACGCGCATCGAATCGCGGCCCTCGAGGCGGCGCAAGTGGGATTACGTGTTCTTCATGGATCTCGAGGGCCACGCCGACGAGCCCCACGTCGAGCGGGCGCTGGCGGCGCTGAAAAAGCGCGCCTCGCTGTTTCGCGTGCTCGGCTCCTATCCGCGGGCGGTGCAATGAGGGAGTCCGGCGGCGCGCGTTATCGCATCCGCCCCGGCGGCAGCCTCAAGGGCACTCTCACGGTGCCGGGCGACAAGTCGATCTCGCACCGCGCGCTCATACTCGGTGCGCTCGCCGAGGGCGACACGCACATCAGTGGCTTTCTGGCCGGCGAGGATTGCCTCGCCACCGCACGGGCGCTGCAGGGACTCGGAGTGCACATCGAGGGGCCGCGGGACACGCAGGTGCAGGTGCGCGGGGTGGGCGCACACGGCCTCGCGGCGCCGCGCGCGCCGCTCGACATGGGCAATGCCGGCACCGCCATGCGCCTGATGATGGGCCTGCTGGCGCCGCAGAGATTCGACTCGACGCTCATCGGCGACGAGTCGCTCATGCGCCGGCCGATGGAGCGCGTCGCCGTGCCGCTGCAGATGATGGGAGCGCGCATCCATACCCACCAGGGCCGCCCGCCGGTGGAGATCCGCGGCACGCCGCATCTGCGGGCCATTCACTACCGCCTGCCGGTGGCGAGCGCGCAGGTGAAATCCGCGATCCTGCTGGCCGGTCTCGCGGCGAGCGGGCGCACGCACCTGACCGAGCCGGCGCCGTCGCGCGATCACACCGAGCGCATGCTCGGCGCCTTCGGGGTGCAGCTGTCGCACGAGGGGCGCGCCATCGCGATGGAAGGCGGGCAGACCCTGCACGGGACGCGGGTAGCGGTGCCGGCGGACTTCTCCTCGGCGGCGTTTTTCCTGGTGGCGGGGTGCCTTGCGGCCGACCGCCCGCTCACCCTGGTCAACGTCGGCGTGAACCCCACGCGGACCGGTCTCATCGAGCTGCTGCGGCGCATGGGAGCGGACATCCGCCTGCATCCTCGCGCCGCGCCAGGGGGCCCGCACCTCGAGCCGGTCGCCGACATCGAGGTTCACCGCAGCGCCCTGCACGGCATCACGGTGCCCGAGGCGCTCATTGCGACCTCGATCGATGAGTTTCCGGTGTTCTTCATCGCCGCGGCGTGCGCGAGCGGCGAGACCCTGGTTCGCGGGGCACTGGAGCTGCGCGTCAAGGAAAGTGACCGGCTCGCCGCCATGGCCGCGGGGCTGGACCAGCTCGGCGTCGAGCACCAGCTGCTGCCGGATGGCCTGTGGATCCGCGGCGCGGAGGCGCTCACCGGCGGCACGATCGACAGCTGCGGCGATCACCGCATCGCCATGGCGTTCGCAGTGGCGGCGCTGCGGGCGCGCGCGCCCATCGAGATCCGGGACGTCGCCAACGTGGCAACTTCGTTTCCCGGGTTCGTGGGCACGGCGCGTGCCGCCGGCTTGGACCTCGAAGCGCTCTGACGGAAACCGATCCGCATGGCCCGACGCCGCGCCTCTCCCATCGTCACCATCGACGGCCCGAGTGGCTCGGGCAAGGGCACCATCAGCCGCGCGGTCGCACGGCATGTCGGCTGGCATCTGCTCGACAGCGGCGCGCTCTATCGCCTGGTGGCGCTCGCCGGGCTTGCCGCGGGTGCGGCGAGCGAGGACCAGCAGCGGCACGCCGAGCTGGCCGCGCGCATGGATGTCAGCTTCGGTTCCGACCCGGGAGGTGGCGAGCGCGTCTGGCTCGACGGGCGGGACGTGACCGGGGAGATCCGCTCCGAAGCCGCGGGCCAGGGAGCCTCACGGGTGGCCGCCTGGCCTGGGGTGCGCGCCGCGTTGCTCGAGCGTCAAAGGGCCTTCGCGCGGCCCCCCGGACTGGTGGCCGACGGCCGGGATATGGGCACCGTGGTGTTCCCCGGGGCGGACCTGAAAATATTCCTGACCGCCACCCCCGAGGAGAGGGCCCTGCGCCGCCATAAGCAGTTGAAAGACAAGGGTTCCGATGTTAGCCTTCCCGCCCTTTCGCGCGAGATAGCCGAGCGGGACTTGAGGGATCAGACCCGTCAGATCGCCCCGTTGCGGCCTGCGCCCGATGCCTGTCTGATCGACTCGACCCGGCTCGAGGTCGGGGCGGTGGTGGCACGGGTGCTGGAACTGATGGCCGCTCGTCGCTTGTGGCGCTGAAGCCGCTCGTCGCGCTACGCACGAAAGGTGATTCAAGGTTGGCACGCGCAGGATGCGGGTGCCTGGTGGGTTTTTCCTGGGCCGCAGGATGAGGGTCCAAGCAGGCACGCCGTTAGCGCGTGCAAAGTGAAGGTATGACAGAAAGTTTCGCCCAGCTCTTCGAGCAGAGTCTCGCCAATCAGCGCATCCGCCCGGGGATGATCCTTACCGGGCTCGTCATCGACGTCACCACGGACGTCGTCATCGTCAACGTAGGCCTCAAGTCCGAGGCCGTGATTCCCCTCGAGCAGTTCAAGAACGAACGCGGCGAGGTGGAGGTCAAGGCCGGCGACCAAGTCGAGGTCGCGCTCGATTCGGTCGAGGACGGTACCGGCGAGACGCGCCTGTCGCGCGAGAAGGCCAAGCGCGCACGCACCTGGACCCGCCTCGAGGAGGCATTCAACAAGTCCGAGATCGTGACCGGCGTCATCACGGGGCGCGTCAAGGGCGGCTTCACGGTTGAGATCGAGAACGTGCGGGCGTTCCTGCCGGGGTCGCTGGTGGACGTGCGCCCGGTGCGCGACACCTCCTATCTGGAAGGCAAGCCGCTCGAGTTCAAGGTCATCAAGCTCGACCAGAAGCGCAACAACGTTGTGGTGTCGCGCCGCGCCGTGGTCGAGCAGGAGTTTTCCGCCGAGCGCAGCGCGCTCATGGAGAACCTGCAGGAAGGCGCGGTGGTGCGCGGCACGGTCAAGAACCTCACCGACTACGGCGCGTTCGTCGATCTGGGCGGGATCGACGGCCTGCTGCACATCACCGACATGGCGTGGAAGCGCGTCAAGCATCCTTCCGAGGTCGTCAAGGTGGGCGACGAGGTCGAGGTGCGCATTCTGAAGTTCGACCGCGAGCGCTCGCGCGTGAGCCTGGGGCTCAAGCAGCTGGGCGCGGATCCGTGGCAGAACATCGCGCGCCGCTACCCGCCGAGTACCCGCGTGTTCGGCAAGGTCACCAACATCGCCGACTACGGCGCGTTCGTGGAAATCGAGGACGGCGTCGAGGGCCTGGTGCACGTCTCGGAGATGGACTGGACCAACAAGAACGTAAATCCCGCCAAGGTGGTGCACACCGGGCAGGAAGTCGAGGTGATGGTGCTCGACGTGGACGAGGAACGGCGCCGCATATCGCTCGGTCTCAAGCAGTGCCAGGCCAACCCGTGGAAGGAGTTCGCCGAGAACTACAACAAGGGCGACAAGGTGGCGGGCCAGATCAAGTCGATCACCGACTTCGGCATCTTCATAGGTCTGCAGGGCAACATCGACGGGCTGGTGCACCTGTCGGATATCTCCTGGGACCAGCCGGGCGAAGAGGCGGTGCGCAACTACCAGAAGGGCCAGCAGCTCGAGGCCATGGTGCTGTCGATCGACCCGGAGCGCGAGCGCATCTCGCTCGGCATCAAACAGCTGGCGAAGGATCCGTTCTCCGCCTATATCGCCGACAACCCCAAGGGCACGATCGTCAAGGGTGTGGTGAAGGAGGTCGACGTCCGCGGCGCGGTCATCGATCTGGGCAACGGCGTCGAGGGCCAGCTGCGCGCCTCCGAGCTCGGCCGTGAGCGGGTGGAGGACGCCCGCGCGGTGCTCAAGGTGGGCGATGAGGTCGAGGCGAAGTTCACCGGTGTCGACCGCAAGTCGCGCACCATCTCGCTGTCGATCAAGGCCAAGGAGGCTCACGAGGAGGCCGAGGCGGTGCAGAGCTACCGCTCGGAAGCGGCGCCTTCGGGTACCAGCCTCGGGGACCTGCTGAAGGAGCACATCGGTTCCGGAGAGCGCTGAGCGCATGACCAAGTCGGAACTCATCGAGATCATTACCGCCAAGCAGAAGCACCTGCCGGCGAAGGACGTGGAGCTGGCGCTGAAGCAGATTCTGGAGATCATGAGCGATGCGCTCTCGCAGGGGGATCGCATCGAGATCCGCGGCTTCGGCAGCTTCTCGCTGCATTTCCGGCCGCCACGCCAGGGACGCAACCCCAAGACCGGCGAGGCGGTGGCGCTTTCGGGCAAGCACGTCCCGCACTTCAAGCCCGGCAAGGATCTGCGCGAACGGGTGAACGACGGCGCCGACCGGCCGATCCGCGACTGAGCGAGGCGCATCCGCGGCGCGGACCTGATATCGTCAGCCAAGTGTTCGAGCTGCCTCCACTGCTGCTGGCGCTGGCCTTCGTCCTCGTCGGTCTCGCGGCGTATTTTCTCGGCCGCCGTAACGGCGCGGCGCGCACCGTGCGCCTGCCGCGCGACTACTACGTCGGCCTCGACCATCTCATCAACGACCGTTTCGACCACGCCGCGGAGATCTTCGCCCGCATGGCCGAGGCCGACGGCGATGCCGCCGAGATCCAGTTCGCGCTCGGGAGCCTGTTCCGGCGCCGCGGCGAGGTCGATCGCGCGATCGCCATCCATTCGCGCCTGCGCGATCACGGGGGCCCGGGCCTGCGCGACAAGGCGGCGTTCGCCCTGGCGCTGGACTATCAGAGCGCAGGGCTCATGGATCGCGCCGAGCGCGTGCTCGAGGAGCTTGCGGCCTCGCGCGAATATCGTCACGCCGCACTCGACCACCTGGTAGGCATCTACGAGACCCAGGGCGACTGGGCCAAGGCACTCAAGGTGTTTCACGAGCTGCCCCCCGCCGTACAGCTCGAGCGCGGGCGGATCGCGGCCCACTACCTGTGTGAGCTTGCCGAGTACGCCCTGGTACAGGGCGACAGCGAGCGCGCGCGCACGCTGCTGCGCCAGGCGCGCACTCATCAGCCGGCGTTGCCGCGCGCGGACATCCTCGGCGCGCGCATCAGCGAACGGGCGGGCGACGCCGCTGCTGCGCTGCTCCTGTACCTGCACGCGCTGGAGATGTCGCCGGGCCTGGCGCTCGAGATCATTCCCGCGGTGCTCGCCATCGCCCGCCAGACCGGGCGCGCCGATATGTTGACCGAGCTGTGCGCGCGGCTGCGACACAGCGGTCGGGTCACCCCGCGGCAGCTGGCCTGGCTGCTCGCCACGGCGATGCCGCCCGCGGACGTGGCGCGGCTTCCGGGCATCAGCGCGGAGTTCGGCGTGGGCGTGGAGTCGCCTGCCGAGGCAAGCTCGCTCGGCGCACTGCTCACCCGCATCGGCGATGCCGGCGGCCGCTACCAGTGCGATGAGTGCGGGCTCAACAGCGTCGGCTGGTACTGGCGCTGCCCGAAATGCCGTTCCTGGGACAGCATGCGTCCGGCCGTCTTCAAGTGGGCCGAGCGCACCGATCAGACCGCCGCCGCCAGACCTGCGTGAGGCGCGGCCCTGATGAAGGCGCAATGCGCAGCGGCTAGACTTGCCTGCCTAAGGCCGCAGGCCTGTGGAGAATGTGGATGAAGAGCAGCTCGAAGTGGGCCATCCGTACCGCCGTGTTTCCGGTTGCCGGGCGCGGCACGCGCTTTCTGCCCGCGACCAAAGCGAGCCCGAAAGAAATGCTGCCGGTGGTCGACAAGCCACTGATCCAGTACGCGGTCGAGGAAGCCCTCGCCGCGGGCGCACGGCGCCTGGTGTTCATTACCGGCGCCTCCAAGCGGGCCATCGAGGATCACTTCGACTCTGACCAGGAACTCGAGCTGATGCTCCAGCAGCAGGGCAAGAGCGATCTGCTCAACCAGCTGCGCAGCGTGCTGCCCTCGTACGCGTCCTGCATCTACATCCGGCAGCCGGCGCCGTTGGGCCTCGGTCATGCGGTGTTATGCGCCCAGCCGGCGGTGGGCGCCGAGCCCTTCTTCGTGCATCTCGCAGACGATCTGATTCGCAGCGACGTAGCCTGCCTGGCGCAGATGGCGCAGGTCTACGAGGCCAAGCGCGCCAGCGTCCTCGGGGTGCAGGTGGTGCCTCGCCAGGACACCGAGAAGTACGGCATCGTCGCGCTGGAGGCCGACCGCGCGGTGACCAGCCGCGTGCGCAGCATCGTCGAGAAGCCCAAGCCCGCCGTGGCGCCCTCGAACCTTGCCGTGGTCGGCCGTTACGTGCTGGCTCCGGCCATCTTCGAGCACCTGGAGAGGCTGGGCTCCGGCGCCGGTGGCGAGATTCAGCTCACCGACGGCATTGGCGCGCTGATGCGCGAGGAAGCGGTGTACGCCTATCGCTTCACCGGCAAGCGCTATGACTGTGGCAGCAAGCTCGGCTACCTGCAGGCGACGGTCGAATACGCGCTCGGTCACCCGGAGCTCGGACGCAGCTTTCGCAAATACCTGCAGGGTCTGGACGTGTCGGCCGGCGGCGCCGCGGCGGGCGCCCGCGGCGCCGCCGGCAACGGTGGTGCCCTCGACGGCGGGGAGGCGAGCGCACGCCGCGCGGCCGCGGGCGCGCGCGGCAAGCGCGCGAGCCGCAAAACCCAGGCGACGCTGCGCAGGTCCCCGTAGCACGGCGGCGAGTCACTGCGTACGGCAGGAGGTCCGGATGTCCAGGACACGCACCCGCTTTCCCGACCCGGGCCGCCCTCTTGTCGCGCTCGCGTGCCTGCTGCTGGGCGGCGCCCTGACAGCGCAGGCTCAGGTGGTGCTGGTGCCGTCCTCACCCCAGGTCGGCTCTTCGAACCCGATCAGCGCCGAGCCCCCGGTCCCCCGCCCGCAGGGGCACGCCTGTGTGGTGCAGCTGTTCCAGAATCTGCGCTTCGCCGACTTCACTCCCAAGACCTTCGGCTATGCGCCACCGTCGGACTGCCCGGGACCGTGGGCCCGGGTGGTCTTCACGGCAGACTTCACCGTCACCGCCGGGCGCCAGTTCGACCGTACCGCGGCCTTCTACCTGGGCCACGCCAGCATCTATTACGGAACCACGGCCGAGCCGCGCGCCGCGTTGAGCCCCTCGTGGCACGTGGAGCGCGACGTCACCGACCTGACACCGATCTTCACGCTCGTGCAGAGCGGTGAAGCCAACATCGGCAACTTCGTCGGCGTCTCGGGGGGAGTGACCTACAACGGCATCATCTATGCCAGCGCCGCGCTCGAGTTCTATCCCGTTTCGAGTGCGGAGCGCGCGCCGCGCACGCCCGACATGGTGGTGCCGGTCACCGGCGCGGGCGGCGACGCCGGCACGCTCAACGGCACCGCCAGCCAGATCACGCAGACACTGATTCTTCCCACCAACGTGGAACGCGCCTATCTGGATGTCATCGCGCAGAGCCAGTCGAACGACGAATTCTGGTACTTCTGCGTGCCGAGCGATCAGGCCATGCACCTGCAGAGCTGCGGCAACACGCCGTGGCGCGAGACCGAGGTGACGATCGACGGGCAGCCCGCCGGGGTCGCACCGGTATACCCGTGGATCTACACGGGGGGGATCGATCCGTACCTGTGGGAACCGATCCCGGGCGTGCAGACGCTCGACTTCAGGCCCTATCGGGTCGACCTCACGCCGTTCGCCGGAGTGTTGTCCGACGGCAATCCCCACGTACTGGGTATCAGTGTCTACAACGCCGACAGCTACTTCCTCGCCACGGCCAATCTGCTCCTTTATACGGACCACGGTGCACGGCGCGTCACCGGGGGACTGCTCAGCAGCACGCTCACCGGCGCGTCCGCACCGGTGGTCGCGGAACACATCCAGGTCAACCCGAGCGGCCCGACCTATACCGGCACGATCTCGGTCTCCTCCGGCCGTGAGTTCGCCATCAGTGGCTATGTCGACACCTCGCACGGCCGGGTACAGACCACCCTCGAGCAGACCGTGAGCTTCCTCAACCGGCAGGAATTCGACGTCAGTCCCAGCGCCGACATCCAGAATGTGCAGCAGGCGACCACGGTCGATTCCCGCGTCAGCACGCGCGCGGGCTCCACGGTCAGCACGCGCGAGCAGCGCTTCAGCTATCCGCTGCGGATCGATTTTTCATTTGTCGTCAATGCCGACGGCAGCCTCACCCAGACGACCACGAGTGACCAGCGCGACGTGGTGCGCGCTTCCGGCGGCCCCGGGGCGCGCAATGAAGAGAGCAGCCTGGACAACGAGGTGCGGGCGACGGACACCCTCAGCTACGACTCCGGAGGCAACTTCCTGGGTCCCTCCGGCAGCATGACCACCCAGACCTATCGCGTGCGGGACGCATCCGGGAACTGCTACAGCCGCACCCTGAAAGCGCAGGCGCAAAAGCTGGTGTCGGTCAGCGACGGCGGCGGCTGCCAGTAGCCCAGGGCAGCCACACCGTAACGAGCGCGCCACCGCCTTGGGCCCTCAAGTGTGCGCCCCGAGCGGCGGGCGAGGCTCAAGCGCCTGACAAATGGCCGGTGAGCACGGGTGCTTGCGCGCGCGCACCCAGGCGCGCAAAGTGAGCGGCTGTCCCAAAGGAGGTGCCGATGGCCACTCGTCGTTCGACCGTTGTTTCCGTGAAGAATCCCCCTGCACGCACCGACGCACCGCGCCCGAGCGCGCCCGTACGCCGCTCACCCACCGAGCCCGTGCGGCTGGCGCTCACCCCTGAAGCGCGCCGCGGAATGATTGCGGAAGGTGCTTATCTGCGCGCCGAGCGGCGCGGCTTTGCGCCCGGTCACGAGACCGAGGACTGGCTGGCCGCCGAGGCGGAGGTGGACGTGCTGCTCAAGGTGGCACACGGGGGCTCGTCGCAGTAGCGGCAGCCGGCGGCGCGCCCGCCGGTCGCGGCAGCGGCGGCCGCAGCCCGTTCGAGTACAACACGCGCCCGTCGGGGCACACGAAGACCGCATCGTATTGGGGCATGCGGTTGATGATCTCGAGTGCCTTCTCCGGACCGAGCACGAAGGCGGTCTTCGACATGCCGTCGGTCTGCGTGGCCGTGGGAGCGAGGATAGTGGCGCTGCGCACCTTGCCGGCCGAGTGACCCGTGCGCGGATCGATGATGTGGTGATAGCGCACGCCGTTCTCGTCGAAATACCGTTCGTAGTCCCCCGAGGTCGACATGGCGGTGTCGGACAGCGGGATGCGCGTCACCACCTTCTTCGGATCGTCCGGGTGACGGATGGCCACCAGCCACGGCCGTCCCATGTGATCGCCGAGGATGCGACTGTCACCACCGGCGGTCACCACCGCGTGCTGGAGTCCGCGCGCCTTCAGGATCGCCACACCATGATCGACGGCGTAGCCCTTGCCGATGCCGCCCAGGTCGATGCGCATGCCGGGATGCCCGAAGCGCACGGTGTGATGCTCCTCATCGAGCAACAGGTTGCGCCAGTTGACGGCCGGCAGCGCCTTCCTGATCTGCGCTTCGCTGGGATGGATATGGCGGGGATAGTCGTAGAGGTAGCCGACGCTCGCATAGGTAATGTCGAACGCGCCTTCGGTGATCTGCGAGTAATGCGTCGACAGCTTGATGAGATCGAACAGCTCCTTGTCCACCTGCACCGGCCCGCTGTTGGCGTGCGCGTTGATCTGCGACAACTGGCTGTCGGGTTTGTAGTGGCTCATGAGCGCATCGATGCGGCGCATGTCCGCCATGACCGCATCGAGCGCGGCGTTGCCCTTGAGCGGATCATCTGCCCAGAGCTGCACGTACACGCGCGTGCCCATGATCGCTTCCGTGCGCTCCATCCAGGCAGCCTCGGCAGAGTGCGGCGCGGCGCTCGCGAGCGCGACAAGGCTCCACAGCCTGGCGTTGCGCAGGGTCATCGGCTGCGATGGTACTACGCGGCCGGGCCGCACGAGCGCTGCCCGATACCGCCGCCGCGGGGATTGCGGTATTCTTGCCGCTCCCGAAAGCGGCGGTCCGGCAACCTACCTCTGATGCTCACATGGTGACACGGCGTGAGCTGCTGCTCGGTACGGCGGGCGGCTGGCTGCTCGAGCGGGTATGGGCGGGCGAGGGCGCCGGCAGTGCAGCGGCAGACACGCTCACCGCTCTCGCCGGCAAGAAACCGCTCATCCGCCGTGCCTTGCGGCCACCGAACTTCGAGACGCCGCTCGCGGATCTCGCGGCGCCTCTCACGCGCAACGACGCGTTCTTCGTGCGCTACCACCTGGCGGTCATTCCGCACGTCGATGCGGCCGCCTGGCGGTTGCAGGTCGCTGGCGCCAGCGCCCAGCACCCGCTCAGCCTGTCCCTGGAAGAGCTTCGCAGCGGCTTCGAGCAGGTGAGTGTGGTCGCGGTCAATCAGTGCGCCGGAAACCGGCGCGGACTGTTCACGCCGCGAGTGCCCGGAGTGCAGTGGGGCAACGGTGCGATGGGCAACGCCCGGTGGCGGGGCGTGCGGCTGCGCGATGTGTTGAACCGAGCCGGCATGGCGCCCGAGGCGCTGGAAGTTGTGTTCGACGGTGCCGACTCCCCGGTACTGCCCGGGACACCGGATTACCTGAAGAGCCTGCCCGTCGAGCGCGCGCTCGATGAAAACACGCTCATCGCTTTCGAGATGAATGACCAGCCGCTGCCGCACTGGAACGGCGCCCCCGCGCGGCTCATCGTGCCGGGCTGGGTCGGAAGCTACTGGGTGAAGCATCTCACCGCGATCCGCATCGAGCCGCAGGCGTTCGACGGGTTCTGGATGAAGGCCGCCTACCGCGTGCCGACGGGAGCGTTTCCCGGCCGGCGCTTCGCAAGTCAAGAGAACGCCGAGACGACGCCGGTCACCGAGCTGATGGTGAATTCACTCATCACCAGCCACGTCTCGGGTGCGCGCCTGCGGCGCGGGGAGCGGGTGGAGCTCGGCGGCAAGGCGTGGGACAGCGGCGCCGGCATCGAGGCGGTGGAGGTGTCCGCCGACGGCGGGCAGAGCTGGCGTGACGCGACGCTGCAGCGTGACCTGGGACGCTTCGCGTGGCGCGAGTTCCGCTTCGACCTCGACACCTCGAGGCCCGGTCCCCTGAACGTGGCGGTGCGGGCGCGCAGCCGCAGCGGCGCGAAGCAGCCCGACAAACTGACTCCCAACCCTTCCGGTTACCACGACAACATCGTGCAGACCGTGAGCCTGGAGGTCGCATGAGAGGCGCTCGCAGGCGCGCGGCCGCGCTGCTGACAGCGCCGGCGCTGGCCGGCGCCAGCGCGCTGCTGTGGGCAGCGGCCGGTGCGGAGGCGATACAGCTCAAGGACGCTCCCGGGCGCGACCTGACCACGGGCCGCTGCATCATCTGCCACAGCCTCGAGTACATACCGAGTAACGCGCCGGCCATGAACCGTGCCGGGTGGCAGAAGAGCATTCAGAAAATGAAGGACCGCTTCGGCGCCCCGATCACGGACGAGGAGGCGAAGCAGATTCTCGACTACCTGGACGGCAGCTACTCGGGCAAGTCGTAAGTTGTCGAATGTCTGATCCTCCGTTTGCCGTCACGGGCATCGATCACATCGTGCTGCGGGTGCGCACCCTGGCGAGCGCCCTGGTTTTCTATCGCGACGTCCTGGGTTGTCGGGTGGAGCGCGAGCAGCCCGAGCTGGGCCTCACGCAGCTGCGGGCGGGGCGCAGTCTCATCGACCTGGTGACACTCGACGGGCCGCTGGGCCGGGCGCCGGGCCCGGCGGGTGCCGCCGGACCCAACGTCGATCATTTCTGCCTGGCGCTCGCGCCGTTCAGCGAAGCGGACCTGTCCGCGTGGCTGGCAGCGCGCGGGGTTGCGGTCATCGCGCCCGCCTCGCGCTACGGCGCCGAGGGCGAGGGACGCTCCTTCTACATCGAGGACCCCGATGGCAACCGGATCGAGCTCAAGGGTGGCCGCGCGGACGCACCACCACACGCGGACGCACCACCGCAGGGGAGGGCGCCGTGAGTCTTGCGGGCAAGACACTCTTTATTACAGGTGCCAGCCGCGGGATCGGGCTCGCCATCGCGCTGCGGGCCGCGCGTGACGGCGCGAATATCGCGATCGCCGCCAAGACCACCGAGCCGCATGCGAAGCTCGCCGGAACCATCTACAGCGCCGCAGAGCAGATCGAGCGCGCCGGCGGCAGGGCGCTGCCGCTGGCGGTGGACGTGCGGGACGAGGCGAGCGTCGTGGCGGCGGTGCGCCAGTGCGCCGAGAAGTTCGGCGGCGTCGACATCTGCGTCAACAATGCCTCGGCCATCAATCTGGCGCCGACCGAGCAGCTCGACATGCGTCGCTACGATCTCATCCAGCAGATCAACACCCGCGGCACGTTCGTCACCTCGCGCGCCTGCATCCCGTATCTGAAGCAGGCGTCGAATCCGCATGTGCTGAGCCTCTCGCCGCCGCTTGACCTGCAGCCGAAGTGGTTTGCCGGACACCTGGCCTACTCGCTGTCGAAGTACGGCATGTCGCTGTGCATGCTGGGACTGGCGCAGGAATACCGCGCCGCCGGCATCGCCTGCAACGCACTGTGGCCGCGCACCACCATCGCCACCGCCGCGGTGGAGTTCGCTCTGGGCGGCGCCGCCATGATGCGCCGCTCACGCAAGCCCGAGATCGTGGCGGACGCCGCTCACGTGATCCTCAACCGGTCGGCGCGCGAGTGCACCGGCCAGTTCTTCATCGACGACAGTGTCCTGTACGAGGCCGGCGTGCGCGACTTCGGGGTCTACAGCGTCGAGCCGGGGGGGACGCTGCTGGCGGACCTGTTCATCGATTGCAGTGCGAGCGCACCGCCCGGAGTGACGCTCGAGTTCCTGCCCTGAACGAAAGGATGCCCATGAGTCACCGGCCTGCAGTGAGCCGCCGCATCGTGCTCGCGCGCCGCCCCAAGGGCGCCCCGAGCACGGAGGACTTCCGCCTCGAGAGTGAGCCGGTGCCGGTGGCAGGTCCCAACCAGGTTCTGCTGCGCACCCGCTACCTGTCCCTCGATCCGTACATGCGCGGCCGCATGAACGAGGGGCGCTCGTACGCGCAGCCGGTGGCGCTCGGCGCGCCCATGACCGGCCAGACGGTGAGCATGGTGGAAGACTCCCACAATCCCGCCTTCAAGGCCGGTGATCTGGTGCTCGCCAACGTGGGCTGGCAGGACTACGGCCTCTCGGACGGCAGCGATCTGGTCAGGATCGATGCGTCGATGCCGCAGCCCTCGTACGCCCTCGGAGTGCTCGGCATGCCCGGACTCACGGCCTACGTAGGCTTGCTGGATATCGGACAGCCCAGGGCCGGCGAGACGGTGGTAGTGGCTGCCGCCACCGGCGCGGTCGGATCGCTCGTGGGGCAGATCGCCAGGATCAAGGGGTGCCGCGCGGTGGGTGTCGCCGGCGGCCGCGAGAAATGCGAGTACGCGCTCAAGACGCTGGGGTTCGATGAGTGCCTCGATCACCATGAGCCCGAGCTGCCACGGCGGCTCGCGGCGGCCTGCCCGAAGGGCATCGACGTGTACTTCGAGAGCGTCGGTGGCGCGGTTCTCGGCGCGGTGCTGCCGTTGCTCAATATCGGGGCGCGGGTGCCGCTGTGCGGGCTCATCGCCTGGTACAACCTCGACAAGCTTCCCGAAGGGGTCGACCGCACCCCGCAACTGCTGACGACGGTGCTGCGCCAGCGGGTGAAGATCCAGGGATTCATCATCTTCGATCATTACCAGCGCGCCCCGGCCTTTCAACGGGACATGAGCGGATGGCTGCGCGAGGGCCGGGTGCACTACCGCGAAGAGCTCATCGACGGCCTGGAGAACGCTCCGCGCGGACTCATCGGGCTCCTGCGCGGGGAGAATTTCGGCAAGCTCATCGTGCGTGTGTCGGGGTGACGCTCGTGCAGGACGTGGTGAAAGTCTCGTGGGTATTCGACGTCATCTCACCGTTCGCGTATCTCGCCTTCCCGCAGCTCTCGCGCCTGCCCGCCCACGTGGGCGTCGAGTTCGTGCCGGTGCTGTTCGCGGGCTTGCTGCAGCATTTCGGGCAGCTGGGACCGGCGGAAATTCCCTCCAAGCGGCGCTTCACCTACCGCTTTGCCCTGTGGCGGGCGCGCCAGCTGGGACTGCCGATGCGCATGCCGCCGGCGCATCCCTTCAACCCGCTCGCCGCGCTGCGGCTGATCATCGCCGCGGGCAGCGATCGACGCGCCGCCGGCACCGTCCTTGGCGCTGTGTTCCGCCAGGGGCGCGACGTGGCTGATCCTGCGGTGATCGCCGAGCTCGCGCGTGAGTTGGGCGTCGCGGACGCGCAAGCGGCTCTGGGCGACGCGACGGTCAAGCAACGCCTGCGCGACAACACCAACTGGGCGAGCTCGCAGGGTGTATTCGGCGTGCCCACGCTGGTGATCGGCGACGAGCTCTTCTGGGGGCACGACGCATTCGACATGGCGCTCGAGTACCTGCAGCATCCGGATGCCTTTGGGGATCCGGACATGCGGGCCGCGGACAGTCTGCCGGTTGGGGTGACGCGCAGCCGGTGAGGCGGTTCCGGTCCCACGGCAGTCGTGCTTGCCGGTGGCACTGAAGCTGCGACGAGGGGCTCGGAAGCCACGCGAACGGGGTTCTCGCTGCGGCGCTACGCGCCCGCTGCCTGTCGCGTGACGGGCGCGCCGGCGGCGCCCTTCGCCCAGGCGCGCAGCAGCTGCACCTGCAGGCGCAGCTGCTCGATCTGCCGCGCTGCCGGCCAGTCGCGCTCGTTGGCTACCGCGCTCGCGGTGAGTCCATTGATGAAGGTGACCAGCGAGCGCAGCACCTGTTCGCGCTTGGCGGGCGACCACTGCGACCACTCCGGCCAGCACTGTGCCAGGCAGCGCTCGAACAGACGCAGGTACTCGCGGTGCACCCAGGTGTTGATGCGCTTGAGGCGTTTGTCGGTGCTGACCTGTCCCCAGAAGGTGGTCCAGAATGCGCACTCCGTGCGCCGATGCTCATCGACGGGCAGGGCCTCGGTGAGCAGCGCCAGCAGATCCGGCCGGGCCCTGGCTGCCACCGGCTGTGTCAGGCGCTCGTCCATGCGCCGCAGAATGAGCCGCAGAGCGGCGATGATGAGGTCCTGCTTGGTATCGAAGTAGTGTGCCAGCATGCCGGTGGTGTAACCGGCCGCGCGTGCGATGCGCACCATGCTGGCCCCATCGAAACCGTGCTCGGCCACCACCTGACAGGCGACCAGGGCAATCTCGTCGCGGCGCTGCGCATGATCGACGATCTTGGGCATGAGGCGATGGTACTGGCAATTACGCGGTCTGGGCAGTTGCTGCGTCGTCCGGATCGAGGCCGATGTCCGCGGCGGCCGCCCGCTGTCTGTCCTGGTGCAGGTCCAGCGAGCGGCAGGCGAGCAGGTAGATGGCAGCGGCGAGCGGCAGGCCCACCAGCATGGCGACATCCGCGCCGCCGAGCGCGCGCGCGACGGGTCCGGTGTACATCCCGGAGCTGAAGAACGGGATCATGACGACAAAGCCCACCACGTAGGCGATGAGGCCACGCCAGTTCCAGCGCCCGTACATGCCGCTGGGGTTGAAGATCTCGCGGATCGAGTAGTGGCCGCGGCGCACGAGGTAGAAGTCGACCAGGTTGATCGCGGTCCACGGAGTGAACAGGTACAGCAGCAGCGAGAGCAGATCCCCGAAGCGGTTGACGAAGTTGCTGGAAGAGCCGAGCGCGATGGCGTTGCTCGCCACGAACGCCACCGCGAGACTCGCCAGGCGCTTGCCCACCGTGCAGCGCAGCGGCCTCACCGTGTCAGCGCAGCTCAGCAGCGTCAGCGAGGCGCCGTAGAAGTTCAGGGCCGATATGGTGATCAGGCCGAGCAGGGCCCCCACCAGCAGCACCTTGCCCAGGCCGGGCAGCACGAGGTCGGCGGCGTGCTGCATGGCGGCGGCGACATCGAGCGCCGGCGCCGCCGCCGCCGCGACCGTGCCGACCAGCATCATCCAGGCGCCACCGACGAAAGCGCCGAGGTAGGTCCACCAGAACGACGCCCGTACCCCGACGTCGCGCGGCAGGTAGCGGGAATAGTCCGATACGTAGATCGACCAGCTCAACTGGTAGGACGCCGCGGCGAACAGCTGAGCCAAGAACGGTACGCTGCGAAAGCCCGCCGGATCCCACTGCGCAGCGGGGAACCTGAGGAGCAACAGCCCGCCGAGTGTGAACACCATGAGGATCGCAATCATCAGGTAAGCGAAAGCGCGTTGCGCAACATGGATCTTGTCGTAGCCGACCGCGGCGAGGCCGACGGCGCTGAGCGCGAACAGGACGATGGCCGCCGGGGAGGTGGGCGAGATCGACGCGCTGAGTTGATGCAGCGCCTGGGCGGCGAGCACCTGGTTGAACGCGTTGAAGCCGATGTAGGCGACCAGGGCAGCGGCCCACACCAGCAGCGCGCCGCGGTAACCGAACTGCGGCCGGGACTGGATCATCTGCGGCAGACCCAGCTGCGGCCCCTGGGTGGAGTGGAACGCCATGAAGAACGTGCCCAGCAGGCACCCCGCCACCACCGCCACCGCGGTCCACAGCAGGTTGCCGCCGAGGGTGATGCCGAGCACGCCGACGGCGAGCGTGGCGAGGTGCGCGTCCCCTGAGAACCACACCGGCCACAGGTGCCAGACCTCACCGTGCCGCTCGGCGAGCGGCACGTAGTCGATCGAGCGCTTTTCGATGAGCGTGCCGTTCCCCATCTGCTGACGCCGGCTGTCCAGTTGTTATATTATGACGTCAACATTATAAGAGCGAACCGGGTCGCGGCACGACCTCGTAGCCGGGGATCTTGGGCTCGTCGTCGACCATCTGTGCCGGAAATCCCTCCCCCAGCACCCGCACGCCGCAGGCGTCCTCGAGGCGCCGGATGATGTTCGGGGAGAGCTCGCGCTCGCCGTAGCGGCGCGCACCGTCCCTGAATATGCCGAGCACCAGCGGGGAGAGCTCCAGCGGCACCTCGTGGTCCCGGGCGAGTGCCTCGAACAGGCCCACGTCCTTGATGACCAGATCCATGGTGAAGTTGATGTCGCGGCTGCCGTTGAGGATGACCTGCGATTCGGTCTCGTGCACGAACGAGTTTCCGGAGGAGATGCGGATGGCCTCGTAGGTCGTGTTCATGTCGAGGCCCGCCACCTTGGCGACCGTGAGCGCCTCGGCGAGGGCCGCGAGATGCACCGTGCACAGGTAGTTGGTGAGGACTTTGAGCATGGAAGCCGAGCCCACCGGCCCGGTGTGCAGGATCCGCCGGCCGAGAATCGACAGCACCGGCAGGACACGCTCGAAGGCGGCGCGCGAGCCGCCGGCGAATATCGAGATGTTCCCGGTGGCGGCGCGGTGACAGCCGCCGGACACCGGACAATCCATGGCGGTGGCGCCTCGCTCCTCGACGCGCGCGGCCAGGCGCTGCGCCTCGGCGTGATCGGTGGTGCTCATTTCGAGCCAGATCTTGCCGGGCGCGAGACCGGCGAGCACACCATCGGGCTGCTCCATCACCTGTGCAGACACCGCCGGCGAGGGCAGGCAGGTGATCACCAGATCGACGCCCGCGGCAAGCTCGCGGGGGGAGCTCGCGGCCCGTGCGCCACGCTCGACCAACGACGCCACGCGCTGCGGATCCAGGTCCCGCACCGTCAGCTCGATGCCGTGACGCAGCAGGTTGCCGGCGAGTTGGCCGCCGACGTTGCCCAGGCCGATGAAGCCGATGCGCAGGTCACTCATGTGTACGACTCCAGATGGACGCGTGCGATAGTCGCCGCGCGCTCGCGCGGCATCACGGGCGGAATGCAGTGTCGGGCCGATGACTTGATGCTGTCGTATGCCGGAGTGCGAAATCAAGTGCGCCTGGCGGCAGGGGCCACGGGCGGTACGCTGACGAACTCCGGGCCGCGATTTAGCCGGGCGCCAAGAGCATGCCTGGTGCCGCCGCGAGCAGACCCGTGAGAGCAAAGCCGCATGAGCGGCAGCGGGGCGGCGTCGCGCCCCTGGTATCACGATCCGATTGGGAACACGATCGGGTTTTCCTGCAGGAGTCCTACCGCATCACCCCAAAAAAAAGCGGATTCGGCCCCCTGTAAATCAACGGAACTTGTAGCTAATTTGCGAGCCATGTCTTCGCGGCAGCGCTCAACCCTTAACCACACACTTGGTCTGGGTTCGAACCGGGTGCTTGCCGCAGTGCGAGTGCTCAGTTTCATCGTGCTGGCTTGCGGCTCGATCGGGGTAGAGGCGCTGGCGGCCGACGCGCCCGCGGCGCAATCGCTGGCGCAGAAGAGCGGCTGTTTCAAGTGCCACGGTGTCGACAAGAAGAAGGACGGGCCGGCGCTGCGCGACGCCGCCGCGAAATACAAGGACAAGGCCGACGCGCAGGAGAAACTCACCTACCACGTGACGAGTGGCGAGAAAGTGAAGTTCGAAGACGGGCATGAGGAAGAGCACAAGAAGGTCAAGACCAGCGATCCGAACGAAACCAAGAACCTGGTCGCCTGGATTCTTGCGTTGCAGGGCGGCACCAAGTACTGACTTGGCCCGCCCGGGCGCCGGTTAGAAGAACGAATAGTTATAACGGCTGAGAGCTGAGAGGTCTCCAATGATGTTACGCGGCGCCACATTGCTGGCGGTCCTGCTGCTTGGTGCGTGGGGCGGGGCTTCGCGAGCCGAAGAGGCCGTTCCCGGAACCGACCGAACGCTCAAGGGAGATGCGGTTTGCACGCACTGCCATGACGAGACGGAAGCCAAGCCGGTTCTGTCGATCTACAAGACGCCGCATGGCGTCAAGGCCGATGAACGCACGCCGGGGTGCCAGTCCTGTCACGGCCCGAGCGTGGCGCATGTCAAGAATCCCGACGGCGCCTCGACGCGCCCGCCGGTCGATATCAACTTTGGAGTAAGAGGCGCAGCTGCCGCTCACCTGCAGGCGGAAACCTGCCTCAGCTGTCACACCGGCGGACAGCGCGAGCACTGGGCGGGCAGCGAACACGAGCGTCGCGACGTTCCCTGCACCTCCTGCCATGTGATCCACGCGGCGCAGGATCGCGTCATGAACCGCTTGACGCAGCAGGAGACGTGCTTCGCGTGCCACAAGACGCAGCGCGCCCAGATCCACCGGATCTCGGCGCATCCGCTGGCGGTCGGTGAGATGGGGTGCTCGGACTGCCATAACCCGCACGGATCGATCGGACCCGTGCTCATGACGAAGAACTCGATCAACGAGACCTGTTATACCTGCCATGCCGAGCGGCGCGGCCCGTTCCTGTGGAGTCACCAGCCGGTGCAGGAGGACTGCACCACCTGCCACACCCCGCATGGCTCGAACAATCCCGCGCTGCTCAAGGCCCGGACACCGTGGCTGTGCCAGCAATGCCATACCTCGGACCATTCCGGCCCGATGAACAGCGGCGCCAACCTGCCGGGCGGCAACGCCACGACCGTGAACGGTCTGTTGCCGCTTGCGAATCAGAGTCCCCGTTCGCAGCTGAACGCACGCAACTGCCTCAGCTGCCACTCCATGGTCCACGGTTCGAATCATCCGGCCGGGGCGCGATTTAGCAAATGACCACGGAAATATCCAGCATGGCCACGAACGCTAACAAGAAAATCCGCTGCCGCGCGGCGCTCCTCACTCAATGCGTCCTGTTGAGCACGGCGTTTGCCTGGCGAGCGGATGCGGCCGAGCCCGCGAGCGCCGAACAGGCGACCCGGGAGCTGACGCAGCCCACGAGCGAGCTCGAGGTCGGCGTGGGTGATGTGACCCAGGGCTCCTACAAGTTCGGCGAATACAACGGTCTGCAGCACGAGGGCGCGTTTCCAATTCTGAACTTCGACCTGTCGGGCGGAGGGCTTTACAACTCCGACTCGCTCGAGCGCTGGTCAGCCCGCGGCGCCGATCTGGGGATCGACACACGCCAGCTCGACGTGGACTACGCGCAGCAGGGCAAGTTCCGTATCGACCTGGGCTACGACCAGCTGCGGCACAACATCTCCGACACCTACCAGACGCCGTACTCCGGGGCCGGCACGGACCTGCTGCTGCTGCCCTCGGGGTGGCTCAAACCCAACGTGCCTCAGGTCAACCCCAATAATCTCAACGACCGGGCGCTCTCGCCGATCACGGGACTCGCGAGTGCCGTGACCAGGACCGGCCAGGTGGCGCCACCGGACGCGACGCAGCGCGCCGCGGTTAACGCCATCATCAACGCCGACGTTCCGGCCTTTCGCAACTACAACCTGTATACCAATCGCTACCGCTGGAATGCCGGCCTGGCGGTGAATCTGTCGCGCCACTGGCAGTTCACCGCGGGTGTCCGCCACGAGCGCAGGGACGGGAGCCAGCCGCTGGGCGCGGTCTCATCCGGCATCCAGGAGAACTCGGTGATCCTGCCGGAGCCCATCGACACGGTGACCGAGCAGTACGACACGGGCTTCCATTACGCCAGCAGCCGCGGGAGCTTCGACATCGGTTACTACGGGTCGATCTTCCACAACAACATCAAATCGATCACCTGGAGCGACCCGCCCGACCCGACGCAGACGCCCAGCATGTCGAGCGCGCCGAGCAACCAGTTCCATCAGCTCAACATCGCCGGCGGATACAGCTTCACGCCCGGCACGCGCCTCACCGTCGCGGGATCCTATGGGCGCAGCACGCAGGATGAGGCCTTCCTCAGCGATGCTTCGCTGCCGCTCGGCCTGCCGGCCTCCTCGGCCGATGCGCTGATCATCAGCACCGCGCTGGACGTCAAGCTGACGGCACGTCCGACACGGGCCCTCAATCTGGGGGCCGAGTACCGCTTCGACGACCAGGACAACCGAACCGGCGTCGGGCGCTTCGTATTCTACGACGCCAATCTGCAGCCCGGACCCAACCCGTCCGCGTTCAACGCCGCGCTCGGCCTGGCCCCCGGCACGCTGAGCAGCAACGTCAATATCTTCGAGAACCGGCCCCACAGCCGGCGGCTGAACCAGGCGGACCTGAACGCGGATTACGCCGTGGCGGCCGGGCACAATGTCGCGCTTGGCTATCGCTGGCAGGGCATTCAGCGCCACTGCCATGACACCTGGATCACTTGCGAGAACGCCGCGACCAGCAACGAAAGCACGGTACGCGGCGAGTGGCGCGCCAACTGGGTGGAAGCGCTCAGCACGCGGCTCGCCTACGCCTACTCCACGCGCGCGGTGGATTACAACCCGAACGCCTGGCTGGCCCTCGTACCCATGGCCAACGTCGTCCCGGGCGCCCCGGTCGTGGGTGCGACCACCAGCGTCTATGGATATCTCACCCAGACCGGGCTGACCGGCTGGGGTCCGGCGGCGGGATTCCCGGCGACGCCGCTCACCGGCAATGCCGCCATCTTCTCACCCAACAACAACATCGTGCCGCAGTCGCTCTATGGAAGCCGCGACAACGTCAGCGAGCTGCCCGGGATGAGGCGCTTCGACATGGCGGACCGCCGGCGTCACAAGCTGCGCTCGTCGCTCGACTGGCAGGCGAGCGAGCACCTGTCGCTGCAGGCGGAGGGGGAATTCAACAAGGACGACTATCAGCACTCGGCATACGGGCTGCTGCAGTCGCAAATCTCGGCCCTGCATCTGGAGGGCAGTTACGTCTTCAACGACAACTTCGAACTGCCGGTCTTCTACTCGCATGAGGACCTGCGCTCGAGCATCGCCGGCGACGGTTTTGGCAGCAACACGGGCGCCGCTTTCGTCGGCCGGCCCGGCAACACCCTGGTCGCAGGCGGCTGCTACGCCACGGTGCTCGAAAAGAACCACAACGGCAAGATCGACCCGTGTCTGAATTGGTTCACCGACATGCGCGAGCGTGCCGACACCTTCGGCTTGACGCTGGCGCGCAACAACCTCAGCGGGGGCAGACTGAGTCTGGCGGGCGATCTGGTGGGTACTCTGGCGCGTACGCATATCAGCGTGCGTGGGGGCAGCTACGCTAACAATCCGTTTGCCCTGGCGAACGCGCCGCCGCTCGCTCCCGGGGTAGCGGCGATTTTCTTCATTCCGGCCGCGGACCTGCCGCCGGTGACGACCCGGATCCTGGAGATCCGGCTGCGCGCCCAGTTCGCTCTCAGCCGTGCGTCGCAGCTCAACCTGCTCGCCGCCTATCAGCGCCTGAAGTCGAGCGATTTCGCCTATGACGGCATGCAGTTCGGGACCGGGACCGAACAGCTGCCGACCAACGAGCAGCCGTACAGCTATTCGACGGCCGTGTTCGGGATTTCCTACGTGCATCGCTTCCTCTGATGAGACAACCGATGAGATCCTCTGCCAGCGCCTCGCCCGCGATCGAGCGCCACCCACTCGTTACCCGTGTGCTGCATTGGGCCACGGCCGTCATTCTGGTCGTCTCGGTCAGCGCGATCCTCTATCGCGAGACCACCGAACAGAAGACGCTGCGGCAAGTCCTCATGGAATTGCACCGGCAACTCGGGTTGCTGGTGCTGCTGCTCCTGGTGGCACGGGTGGTGGTTCGCTCGGTCAAAGGGCTCGTGAACCACGCGCTCGGCCCCAGTGCCGCAAGGCGTCGCGCGGCGGCGGTCGCGCATTGGTCGATGTACGGAGTGCTTGCCGGTTTGGTCCTGCTCGGCTGGGCGCTGTGCAACGCTCACGCCATTCACTTACGGCTGTTCGGGGTCATTCCTCTCCCGGATCTGGTCGCGGCGGACTCGGACCTGGCCGATACCCTGTCGGATTACCACATCTGGGCGGCGTGGGTTCTGCTGAGCCTGGTGGTGCCGCACGTGCTGGCGGCTCTGTGGCACCACTACATTCGACACGACGGCGTGTTGACGGCGATGCTTCCGGCAGGTTCGCTGACCCGGCGCCCGTTGAGCGGGCAGCGCTAAGCCAGGGCGTACAGGTACTCCACGAAGGATGCGACGGCCCCGTCCAGTCCCTGCACCTTTGGATTGGTCGAATCAATCAGATAGTACTCGTCCGGTGCGTGCGCGCCGGTCCCGTGTCCCAAGCCGAAATGACCGGCGGGCAATCTCAGGGGCGCGTCGGTGAACACGTAACCGGGCCAGGAACCGGCCGAACGAGGCCACAGCTGCGGGTCGAGACCCAGCTTGCGGTAGGTCGCGAGTTGCGTCTGTATCAGCTTGCTGTCCCGATCGGTTTGCGTCGGGTCATAGCCGCCACTCATGTTGACTTCGATATCGGCGAACCCACGCTTGGCGAGGTGCGCTTTCAACTTGGCGAGCGTGTCCGCGGCGGTCATATCGGGTACCAGGCGCATGTCGATCTTCGCCACCGCCTTGTGCGGCAGCACGGTCTTGCCGCCCGGACCGGTATATCCACCGACCAGTCCTTCGATGTTTATCGTCGGTTTGGACTCCAGCAACATCAGAGAATCGACCCAGTTCGCATCGTGGATCCAGTGCTGCACACCCAGCACCTTCTTCGCCGTGGCCTCGGGGGTCTTTGCCGCGTGGTCTCTGACCATCTGCTGCTGCGCTGCGCTGAGGGGCTTCGCCTTCTCGAAAAAACCGTCCACGGCGGGGGTGTGGCCATCCTTCTCGACCAGCGTGTTCAGTGCCTGCACCAGGTGCCAGCTCGGGGAATCAAGCTGCGCCTCCAGGCTCGAGTGCACATCGTGCGTGGGGCCCCGGCCCCACTTCTCGCCGCTCGAGATCAGCTCGAGCTCCACGACGCCCTTGGCGCCCAGCGACACCTGCACGCCGCCGTCGCGATCCTGGCCCGCCTCCGGCATGAAGACCCCGGCGCACTTCCTGAGCCCGGCCATCACCTCCGGCGTCATGACCATGTCCCGAAAGTGCGGCGATGCAATCTCCTCTTCGCCTTCGCACACCAGGACCAGGTTCACGGGAAGTTTTTTTCCCGCCGCCCGGAAGGCCAGCAACGCGCTCAGAAACGAGTTCTCCGGTCCCTTCTGGTTCACGGCGCCGCGTCCCATGCAAACGGTTCCCAGGCCTTCCTTCGGTACCAACTTCGCCTCGAGCGGCGGTGAACTCCACTCCGCTGGCACGAACTGCTTCACGTCATACATGAAGTAGATCCCCATCGTCGTGCGGGCGCCGGCATCGATCGTGCCGAACACGCCGGGCTTGCCGGAGGTTGGAATGAGCTTTACGCCGGTGAACCCCGCATCCTGGGCGAGCTTCATCATGTGTTGCGCCCCCTGTGGGTAGTTGAGATTCTCGGCAGCGATCGAGGGCAGCGCGATCCAGTCCTGAAGCCGTTTTACGTTCGCGGCATGCATGGTCGGAATCCGGGCCAGCACCGCCGCCTTGTCCGCATTCCCTCCTGCCGCAGCCGCCAACACCGCCGCGGGGGCCCCCGCCAGTGCCACGCTGGAAACCGTACCCTGCACAAATTCCCGCCTGCTCAGGCTGGGGTCGCTTACGTCGGCCATGCGTTTCTCTCCTCTCACCACTTCACGGGTGCGCACATCCGGGCGCAGCGGCCAGGAGGGCTGCCACGAGTGTCCGCGGGCAGGCCCGTGATTTCATGGCGCCAAGCTGCGGGCGAGCAGTCGCTCATCTCCCAGCCGTGCTGCGCACGCGGCGAAGCCGTCGGTGGCTCCGCGCCAGCGCAGCTCGTCCACGTTCGCGAAAATCCGGGCGTCGGTCCTGAGCGTCGCCAGCCGCTTGAACAGCAGCGCCAGTTCGCGCCGCTCGCCAAGCACACCCGGTGGGAAGTCCTCGATGGCGCCGTAGCGGCCGACGAGGCGTGCCGCGGTCGCCTTGCCGATCCCCGCCAGGCCTGGATACCCGTCTGCGGCGTCACCGACCAGGGCGAGGAAGTCCGGGATCAAATGCGGCGCCACGCCGAATTTCTCGCGCACCCCCTGCGCATCGCGGATGACCTTGGTCTTGCGGTCCACCTGAACCACCCGTTCGCCACACACGCATTGCGCCAGATCCTTGTCCGGTGTCCAGATGCATACCTTCTGCACCCTGTCATCGGCGGCGGCGATTCGCGCAGCGGAGGCGAGCGCATCGTCGGCTTCCAGCTCGACCATGGGCCATACCGCCACCCCCAGCGCGGCCAGCGCGTCCTCGAGCGGATGAAACTGCGCGAACAGCGCCGGCTCGATCCCCTCACCCGTCTTGTACCCCGGCCAAAGAGCGTTACGGAACGATTCGATGACGTGATCGGTCGCCACGCCGAGATGCGTCGCCCCCTCCTCGATCATCTGCAGCACGGTATGCAGCACGCCGTTTACGGCGCCGAAGGGTCGATCGTTGCCTTTGTGGAAGCGGCGCAGACCATAGAAGTGGCGGAACAGCTCGTAGGTGCCGTCAATGAGATGAACAATCACGATATATCTTGGCCGGGTGCGTTGGATCGGCAATGCAAGCGCCGCGCGGCTGCCTGGCGCTTTGCGCCCGCTGAGCTATTCCGGCAGCACAGCGCCGGAGCCGCCCATCTCCTTGGGGAAATCCTTCATCTTGGGCAGGCCGTCTTTGATGCGTAACACCGACTCCTGATAGTTGACGTGCACGGCGGGCTTGAACTTCAAACCCGGCAGCATGGCCGCGAACACGTCGGTGAGTTTCAGCGGCGGATGCTCCGCAAACACATGGCCGCCACAGGTCTTGCACCATTTGCGGTAGCTCACCGGGGTCTTGTTGTAGGTGCCGATGTTAGCGGCACCCTTGGTCACCCTGACCGCCGTAGGCTGCCAGAGGCTGAACGCGTTGACGGGGCCCGCGGACCAGTGACGACACGACTCGCAATGGCAGTACCCCATGGCGACCGGCTCGCCACTCACCGTGAACTCGACGGCACCGCAAAAGCAGCGACCTTTGTATTCACCCATGGCGCCTCCCCATCAAAAGTGCAGGGCGCATATTCCGCGCGCGCGCGTCGCGGGTCAATCGCCGCGGCCTGGATTGCCTGCGCAGGTGCCCAGGCGTCACAGGGGCCGGCAGCACCCCGGATGTGAAGCGCCTGCGCAGTTCCCGGCCGGCCGCGAGAACTGCGTCACGCCGGAGCATTTTCCGCTGGCCGGCGCGGCGATTTACCGTCAAATTCGCCCTGCGGCGGCTGACTGATCCGGCGGCCGCAACCTGCAGTCGGCCGACGGAATCGCTCACAGCTATCCGACGTGGATACACAAGTAATACCTGCGCAATCGATTCGCTTCGGCGACCCACCACGCTGGGTTGATCGGCTCTTCGTCGGGCTCATGATCTACAGCGTCACCGGCACGGTGTGGATGCTGACGGGATTCGGCGGAGCGCAAGTCACCCACTACGTCGGGCTGCTATCCGACGCGCCGGCTACTCTCGCGAGCGTCATTATCGCCGCTGCCACGGTACGCTACACGGCCCGTGGCGTGCTGCGAACCGGATGGATCTTGCTGGCGGTCGCGCTGGCCCTGTATTTCGTCGGCATTGCCATCGGAACGGTCTCCTGGCTGCGAGGCCAGGATCCCTTCCCGGGTCCCGCCGACATCATGTTCTGCACATTTTATCCGGTGCTCGCGGCGGCCGTTCTGTTCCTGATCAGGGCCGCCGCGGTACGCGTGCCCTGGATCCAACTGTCATTGGACGCGACGATTTTCGTGGTCGGTTTCGGCGCGTTCTTCTGGTTCCTGGTGATCCGTCCCGCGACGCTGCACGTCGAGATCGACTTCCTCAAGCAGGCCCTGAGTCTGGCGTATCTCGGGCTCGACTGTGTCGTGTTGCTCATATTGGGGGTGCTGGTCCTCACCGGCGCCGGCAACGCCGGCGGCTGGCGCGTGCCGCTGCTGTTGCTGAGCGGATTTGCCATCATGTTTCTCGGCGACATTCTCTGGTCGCTCGCCAAGGTGCGCGGCTACTACCTGCCGGGTGGCTTTCAGGACGTCCTGTACCTGTTCTGCAACGTGCCGGTGGCCGCCGCCGGGCGCGCTCAGATGCGTACCATTGCGGCGCCGGCGCGCGCCATGTCGAATACCTCGGACGCTCTGGCGCGCTCTCTGCCCTATGCGGCGATGCTGGCCGCCTTTCTCGTACTGGTGTATTCCGCCCGCGGCGATATCGGCGGCCCGTCGACCGTGATGACCATGATCGTGTTCACGCTCACGCTGCTGTTCATGGTCCGGCAGGGTGTGATGTTGCGCGGGGATGCACTGCTGCGCGAGCGCCGGGCGGCGCGCATGGTCGAGGAGCGATACGCCTCGCTGATAGCGAATGCCTCCGACGTCATCATGATCGTCGCGCCCGACGGGGTGCTGCGTTTCGTGTCACCCGCCTGCGAGCGCACCCTCGGGCTGAAGCCCGAGGAGATCAGCGGCAGGAGTCTTCTTGAGCTGTGGGCCGGCGAGGACGGTGAGAAGGTGCGACTGTTCCTGGCCGAGGTCGCCGCCACGCGCTCCGGAATGGTCGGTCCGGTCGAGCTTCGTATTGAGCGAGGCACGCGCCGCTGCGTGCTCGAGGGCGTCGGCAGTAATCTGACGCAGGATCCGGCGGTACAGGGGCTGGCGCTCAATTTCCGCGACATCAGCGAACGCAAGGCGCTCGAAGAACAGCTGCGGCAGCTGGCCTTCCACGATCCGCTGACGCTGCTGGCCAATCGAAATCTATTCCGGGATCGCGTGCAACACGCGCTCACTCTGGCCCAGTGTGGGCAGGGGCAGAGCTCCGTTGCGGTCATGTTCCTGGACCTCGACAACTTCAAGAACATCAACGATTCACTCGGTCATGATGCCGGCGACTGTCTGCTGCAGGCGGTCGCACAGCGGATCGTCAAGACGACCCGTTCCTCGGATACCGTCGCGCGGCTCGGCGGCGACGAGTTCGCCGTTCTGCTGGAGGGGATTGCAAGCGTCACCGAAGTGGGGCGTCTGGCGGATGCACTCATCGACACTCTGGATCTGCCGTTCACCCTCGACGGCGTGGAGGTACGCGTCGCAGCCAGCATCGGCGTTGCCTTCTCCACGCCCGATACCGATGCCGAGGCGCTGCTGAGCAACGCCGACATTGCCATGTATCACGCCAAGGCGGCGGGCAAGAACCGTCACGTCACGTTTCAGCCGCAAATGCAGGACATGCTGCAGGAGCGATTGCGCCTCGAGGCGGATATCGGCCGGGCGCTCGCTCACCAGGAGTTCTTTCTCGAGTATCAACCGATCATCGACCTCGGCACGAAGAGCCTCCTTGGTGTCGAGGCGCTCGTGCGCTGGCGGCATCCGGAGGCCGGCATTCTGCTGCCCGGCCGCTTCATTCAGGTGGCCGAGGAGTGCGGCCAGATCGTCAAGCTCGGCCGCTGGGTGTTGCAGCAGGCGTGCCGTGACGTGTGCGCATGGCGCACATCCATAGCCGGCGGGAACGGCTTGCGGCTGGCGGTGAATATCTCTGGCCGCCACCTGCAGCACGGCGAGCTGGTGGACGATGTCGCGCAGGCGCTGCGTGAATCCGGATTCGAGGCCGGCAATCTCGTCATCGAGCTGACCGAGAGCACGACCATGTACAACACCGACGCAAACCTGGAGCGATTCCAGCGCTTGAAGGCGCTCGGTGTCAAACTCGCCATCGACGATTTCGGCACCGGTTACTCGTCGTTGTCCTACCTGCACCGCTTCCCCATCGACATTCTGAAGATCGACCGCTCGTTCGTGAGCCGACTGACCAACTCCGACAATGGGCCTGAGCTTGCGCGCGCGGTCATCACCCTCGGCGAGACGCTCGGACTCGACACGGTGGCGGAAGGGATCGAGCTCGAACCGCAGGTCGCCGCGCTCCTGGCGCTGGGCTGCGTCGCCGGACAGGGGTTCCTGTTCGCAAAAGCCGGCTCCCTCGAGGAGCTGTCGACGAGTGCGTTCGTCGCGCGGCGTGAGGCGCTGTGGACGGCGCACGCCGCGCGTGAAGAGCTGTCCGCGACGGGTCGGTTCAGAGCTCTGCGGGCACTCGCCCGGGGGACTGCGGGGGCCGCGTAGCGGCGAGAGCCAGCCGCTGGCGCGCCTCGGCAGCCGATTGCACCCGCGCGCCCAACAGTTCCACGATCGTCACCGCACGCTCCACCAGTTGAGCGTTGGTGGCAGGCACGCCCTTCTCCAGGTAGAGGTTATCCTCCAGACCCACCCGCACGTTGCCCCCCAGCAGCACGGCCTGCGCGACCATGGGCATCTGCATGCGGCCGACGCCAAAGGCCGACCAATGAACCCCCGGCGGCAGGGCGTCTCGCATCGCCTGCATGGCCTCGGTCGTGGCCGGTGCGCCGTACTTGATGCCGAGACACAGCTGGAACAAGGCGGGCGCCTCGATGAGGCCTTCCGCCATGAGTTGCCGGGCAAGCTCGATGTGCCCGAGTTCGAACACTTCGATCTCGGGGCGCACGCCGGTGCGGCGGTACTCCTGCGCCATGTAGCGCAAATAGCGGGGCGTGGTGCCGTACAGGGCCTCATCGAAGTTCAGCGAGCCGCAGTCGAGGCTGGCGATTTCAGGCAGTAATTCGACGATGTGCGCAATGCGCTCGCGCGGGCCCACGAAGTCCGTGCCGCGACCGTAATCGAGGGGCGCATCGTCGGGTCCCAGCAGCAGATCACCGCCCATGCCTCCGGTCAGATTGATGATCACCTCGTCATTCCTGCCGCGGATTCGTTCGCAGACTTCCCGAAACAGCGCCGGGTCGCGGCTGGGTGCGCCCGATGCCGGATCACGAACGTGAACATGCACGATGGCCGCCCCGGCGGAATGCGCCGCGAGCGCCGCGGCGGCGATCTGCTCGGGTGTGACGGGAACGTTGGCGTTTTTTCTGACCGAATCACCAGAGCCCGTGACGGCGCAGGTGATGAAGACCGCGCTGGTCAGCATTGCTGCATACTCCGCATCGCACGCAGCATCAGCGATGCGCCCTGATAATTCAAGCTCGCGATCCTGAAGCAGCCCGGCGCGCCTTATTTGCCGTCGCGGCGGTAAGGAGACACGATAGCAGCACGGCAGTCTGGTCGACCGGAGGGCGGGTGACGACGACATACGATGTGATCGTTATCGGATCAGGACACAACGGGCTCGTCTGCGGCGCCTACCTCGCCAAGTCTGGTCTGAAGACCCTCGTTCTGGAACGCCGCGAGATCGTGGGTGGCGCCGCCGTGACCGAGGAGTTCAGCCCGGGATTTCGCGCCTCGCGATTTTCCTATGTGATGAGCCTGTTGCATCCACGGGTCATCAGGGATCTGGAACTGAACTCGTTCGGGCTGCAGGTATTGCCGGCCAACGATCTGTTCTGCCCCCTGGGCGCCGACGACCACATCGTCTTCAGTGACGACATCCACAAGACCCAGGCCGAATTCGCGCGCTTCTCGCGTCACGACGCGGAAGTTTATCCGCAGTTCGCGCGTTATCTCGAGGAGTCCGCAGTCGTCGTACGGCAGCTGCTGTTCGAGACACCGGTCGACCCGGTGCGCGGCTGGCGTGGCTTCAAGAAGAGCGCCGCCCTGCTGTGGCGTCATCGCACGATCGGCGATCGTGCCTACCGGATGCTCGACCTGTTGACCCAGAGTGCCTACGACTATCTGTCTGCCTGGTTCGAGCACGACACGATCAAGTGCCTGCTCGCGTACTACGCCTCGATCGGCACCTTCGCGGGCCCCAGGTCCCCCGGCACGGCCTACGTGCTCATGCATCACCTGATGGGCGAGCATCAGGGGGCGGGCGGTTGGGGGTTCGTGCGCGGCGGTATGGGCGGCATCACCGCGGCGATCGCGCGCTCGGGAGCCCGCTTTGGCATGCAGATCGCCACCCAGGCACCGGTGGCCGAGGTGCTGGTGAACGCCGGCCGTGCGCAGGGCGTGCGCACGGTCGACGGGCGCGAATTTCGCGCCCGGGTCGTGGCCTCCAATGCCGCGGCGACCACACTGTTCCGGCGACTGGTGGCGCCCCGCCACCTGCCCGCGGAGCTGTTGCGTGAGATCGACACGTTCCGCACGTTTTCGACGGCCTTCAAGATGAACATCGCCGCCCACGAGCCACCGCGCTACCGGGCCTTCGATGCGGCGCGCGAGCAGTTCGGGTATCCGACCTACGTGCACGTCGGCCCGGATATCGATTATCTGGAGCGCGCCTACGACGACGCCAAGTATGGCTGGTACTCCAGGCGGCCGTTTCTGACCGCCGTCGTGCCCACCATCGTGGATGATTCCCTGGCCCCCGCGGGCAAGCACGTCATCAATGTCTTCGGCGGCCATGCGCCCTATACGCTGCGGGACAAGGCCTCATGGGCCGATGAGAAGCCGAATCTGACGAAGGCGGCGCTTGCGGTGCTCGATGAGATGGCGCCCGGGTTTTCCGCGCAGCTCATCGATGTCGAGACGCTGGTCGCGCCGGACCTCGAGGCCATCGTCGGACTGCCCCAGGGCCATATCTTCCACGGGGAGCTCTCGGCCGATCAGCTGTTCTGGCAGCGTCCCGCGCCCCATTGGGCCGACTACCGCACGCCGGTCATCGGCCTGTACCAGTGCGGCTCGTCCTCCCACCCGGGGGGCGGCGTCTCGGGCATTCCCGGACACAACGCGGCACGCGAGATTCTCAAGGACTGGAAGCGCCTTTAGGCGAATCCGAGAGGCCCGGGGCGCCACTTGCGTCGCGTTCGAGGTACGATGTGCATCCTCTATTGAAACGAGACTACGACGCGTGAGCACCGAGAGTTACCTCAGACCCGGCATCGCGGGCGAGAAGGCCTACGACCCGATGAGGGAGCCGCGCTTTACCGAGATTGCAACATTCATGCGTGCTCCTCTGGCGACCACACTTGAAAATGTGGACATTGGACTGATCGGCGTGCCGACGGACCTGGGGGTCACCAACAGGCCTGGCGCACGCCATGGCCCGCGCGAGATACGCAATGCGTCCAGCCTCATGCGGGCGTTCAACCTGGGCCTGGGCGTCAACCCGTACGAGCTGTGCCGGATCGCCGATCTCGGTGACGTGCACCTCTCTCACCGGTACGACCTGGAAAGGCAGAACGAGGATATCGAGGCCTTCTATCGCAAGGTCAAGGCAGCGAACGTCATACCGATCAGCGCCGGCGGGGATCACTCCATTACCTATCCCATATTCAAGGCCATTGCCGCCAGGGCGCCGATTGGCATGGTGCACATCGACGCTCACACCGACACCTGGGGTGAGTTCTTCGGCTCGAAATTCACTCACGGCGCCCCGTTCCGTCTGGCCGTTGAAGCCGGGGTGCTCGACCCCAAGCGCACGATCCAGATCGGCATTCGCGGCGGTCAGAACTTCATGGATGGCATCGAGTTCTCCCGATCGCACGGCATGCGCGTGGTGTTCATCGAGGAGTTCGCCTCACTGGGCGTCGATCGCGTCATCGAAGAGGCGCGCGCGGTGGTCGGGGATCGACCGACGTACATCTCATTCGACGTAGACGGGCTCGACCCGGTCTACGCACCCGGTACCGGCACCCCCGAGGTCGGCGGCATCACCACCCTGGAAGCCCAGCGCCTGCTGCGTGGTCTGCGGGGTCTGAACCTGATCGGTGGTGACGTGGTCGAGGTTGCGCCGCCTTACGACCAGACGGGTAACACCGCGTTGGTCGGAGCGACCATGATGTTCGAGATCCTGTGCCTGATCGCGGACCGACATTTTGGTGCCGGCCGTGGCGAGCGGCCACGCGATCGCTGAAGTGAGCGCAGCCGGCAGGTTCCCGCGCCGACATCGCCGCTGCTGTCACGACCGCCTGCGACCGTGCTCCGGGGGTTGTCGGTGCAGCTGAACAAGCCCTATCTGCTCTTTCTCGGCGCCAGCCAATCGATGACGGATTGCAAGACCGCCGCCGGTCTTCGCGATTGGTGTCGCGACGACGTCATGGGACAGATGGGCCTGCCGGGGTGCGCGGTGGATCTGCGGCTGCCCTGGTACCGGCCCGCTGAAGCCGTTGCCGCGGGTGCCCGATCGTTCGTAATCGGTGTGGCCCCCGTGGGTGGCGCCATTCCGATGGAGTGGCGACCCGCGCTGTTGGCCGCTGTGGCGGCCGGTCTGGACATCGTCAGCGGCATGCACACCCGACTGGCCTCGGTGCCGGGCCTGGCCGAGGAGGCACAACGGCGCGGATGTCGTCTGCTCGATGTCAGGCACAGCGACAGAACGTTCGCGGTGGCGAGCGGCGTGCGACGTCCCGGCCGGCGGGTGCTGACCGTGGGCACCGACTGCGCGCTCGGGAAGAAATATACCGCGCTGGCGCTGACCTCGGCGCTGCGTGCGCGGGGAATCGCTGCGACCTTCCGGGCTACGGGGCAGACCGGCATCATGATTGCCGGAGCCGGCGTGGCGATCGACGCGGTGGTCGCGGATTTCGTCGCCGGAGCCGCGGAGTCGCTGTCGCCCGCCAACGAGCCGGCGCACTGGGATGTGATCGAAGGGCAGGGCGCCTTGTTCCACCCCGCCTATGCCGGCGTTACCCTGGGCCTGGTCCACGGCTCTCAGCCCGATGCGCTGGTGCTGTGTCACGACCCGTCGCGTCGCTGCCTTGACGGGTTCCCGGAACATCCGATCCCGAGCCTCGAATCGGCCATGAGCCAGTATCTGACCGCGGCCAAAGTGACCAATCCAACCGCGAGGTTCGTGGGGATCAGCCTGAATACCTCGAGCCTGGACGCGGAGTCGAGGCGCAAGCTCATGGCATCACTCACAGAGGACTTCGGTCTGCCGGTGGTCGATCCGATCCGCGACGGAGCGGGAGCCATTGCCGAGGTCATGGCGGCGCAATTCGGGCCGGACAACGCGCCATGAAGCTGCAGGTCGAGGCGGAAAGGTGGCCGTACCGGACGCCGTTTCGGATCTCGCGTGGGGTGGCAGAAGCTCTCGATGTGCTGATCGTCACGCTGCGGGATGAATGCGGCCACCTCGGTCGCGGCGAAGCCGCCGGTGTCGACTATGCGGGTGAGACGATCGACACCATGAGCCAGCAGCTGGCGGCAGTCGCGCCTGCTGTGGAAGCCGGCGTCACGCGCTCGCAGCTGCAGCGCCTGCTTCCGGCCGGCGGCGCGCGCAACGCGCTCGATTGTGCCTTATGGGATCTGGAGGCCAAGACGACGGGGGTCTCGGTGTGGTCGCGCGCAGGCTTCGACCCCCCGCGGCCGCTCGTGACCTGCCTTACCCTCGGCATCGATACCAGCGAGGCCATGGGCCGTGCGGCGCGCGCGGTCCGCGGCCTGCCGGTGCTGAAAGTAAAGGTGAACGCCCAGCAGCACCTCGAGGCAGTGAGGGCCGTGCACGCAGCCTGTCCGGATGCCTCGATTCTGGTCGATCCCAATCAGGCGTGGTCGATCGAGCTGCTGAACGAGCTGGCTCCCGAGCTGCATGCGCTGGGCGTGGTGCTCATCGAGCAGCCGTTGCCGGCGGGCGCGGAGGCGGACCTCGGTGACTACCGTGGACCGGTTCCTCTGGCGGCGGACGAGTCCTGCGCCGATGTGGCATCTCTGCGGGCGCTGTCGCCAGCCTACCGGTACGTCAACATCAAGCTGGACAAGACCGGCGGCCTCACCGAGGCGCTGGCGGTGGCGAGCGCCGCCCACGCCGCGGGTTACGACATCATGGTCGGCTGCATGGCCGGGACATCACTCGCCATGGCGCCGGGCATGGTGGTGGCGCAACGCGCGACAATCATCGACCTCGACGGGCCGTTGCTGCATGCTCGCGACCGTACCCCCGGAATTGAATACCGCAACGGCGTCATGCAGATCCCGCCGCGGGAGCTGTGGGGTTGAGCAGCCTATGACTGCTAGTCGCGCCGCGGGCTGGGGAATGGGCGTGCTGCCGCGCATCGTGCGAGGCGAGGGGAGCTATCTCTACGACGCCGACGGGCGTCGCTATCTCGACGGCTCGGGCGGCCCGGCCGCGTTCAGCATCGGTCACGGCAACCGCGAGGTGAACGCGGCGATCGCCGCGCAGCTCGATAAGGTTGCGTGCGGCTACCGCTACCTGTTCACCAGTGAGCCGCTCGAGCAGCTGACCCGGCTGCTTCTCGCGCGCTGCGGAGCCGAGTTCGGACACATCGTGTACTCGGGCAGCGGCTCGGAGGCGGTCGAGTCGGCGTTGAAGGTGGCGCTGCAGTACTGGGACGCGCGCGGGCTGCCGGCGAAGAAGCGCTTCATCGCCCGCGAGCGCTCCTATCACGGCAACACGCTGGGCGCGCTCTCGGTGTCGGGCTTCCTCGAGCGCCGGCGGCCGTTCGAGGGGAGCCTGCTCGATGTCTCGTTCGTGTCAGCCGCGAACGCGTACCGCCCGCTGCGCGGCCTGACCGGCGCCGAGCTGGTCGCGGCGCTGGCTGAGGAGCTCGATGCGCGCCTGCGGGCGCTGGGTCCCGAGACTGTCGCGGCGTTCATTTTCGAGCCGGTCGTCGGGGCGGCGGGCGGTGCGGTACCGGCGCCTGACGGATATGCAAGAGCGATCCGCGCGGTCTGCGACCGCCACCAGGTGCTCGTGATCGCGGACGAAGTGATGTGTGGGGCCGGCCGGTGCGGGACGTGGCGCGCTCTGGAACATGACGGAGTAGTCCCCGACATCATGGCGGTGGGCAAGGGTCTGGCCGGCGGCTACATCCCGCTCGCGGCAACGATCCTGCGCCAGGAGGTCGGCGACACGATCCTGTCCGGGCAGGGAGCGATCATGACCGGGCACACGTACTCGGGGCACACTGCCGCGTGCGCCGCCGGACTTGCCGTCCAGCGAATCATCGAGCGCGAGTCCCTCGTCGACCGGGTCCGCAGCCGCGGCGAGACGCTGCGCCACGAGCTTGAGCGCGCGCTCGCGCGGTTCGACGAGGTGGGTGATGTGCGCGGGCGGGGCTACCTGATCGGCATCGAATTCGTGCGCGATCGCGCCACACGCGAGCCGTTTCCGGCCGAGCGGGCCTTGAGCCAGTCGATCGGCCGCAGCGCATTTGAGGACGGGCTCATCATCTATCCCTGCGCGGGCAACGTCGGCGGCGTCAGCGGCGACACCGTCATCGTGGCGCCGCCCTTCAATGCCTCCGAGGGGGAACTCTCCGAGCTTCTGGAAAAGCTCGCCGGGGCGATCGGCCTCACACTCGCGGCAGGGTGACACTCAGAACCGCATGCCCACCCTGAGCCCGATCGTGCGTGGCTGCGCCGGGATGGCGTACGCCTGCGTGTCCACCGGCGTCGGCGTTCCGTTGAAGTAGGTAGGTGCGCTCTGAGTGAAGCGGGAGAGCTGTGCGAGCCGGTCGAACAGGTTCGTGATGTACAGCTCGCCAGTCACCTTGTCGTAGGTGGCACCCATTCTCAGATCCACCAGGGCGTACGGGGGCATGCTGCCGACGACGGCGTTTTGATCGACCCGCAGCTGAACCGAGGCCGAGGACTGGTACGTCCAGTTGCCCTGGATGTAGGGCTCCCATTTCCCAATCGGGTTCAGGTTGAACCGCGCGACCACGCTTCCCTTGAAGTCCGGGGTGATCGGCAACTTTGTACCGCTGCTAGCCCACAGATAGCTGTTGACCGTCGAGCCATCCGGAAGAGTATGCACCGTCGGAACGCCATACTGGTCCGCGCAAGGCGGTCCCTGGGAACAGACCTTCTGGGTTACGCGTGGGTTGATCCACTGGAAGTTGAGGCTCGTGAACAGTTTCTGCGTCGTCGCCCACTCGAGACTGCTTTCCAACCCCGTGATGCGCGCGCTTGCGGCGTTCTTGATGATGGTGACGCTGTTGACACCGAGGAACGAATACTGGAAGTTGTCCCAGTCCTCCTGGAAGATCGCGCCGTTCCAGCGCAGGTGATGGTCGAAGAGCTGCGTCTTCCAGCCGATCTCGTAATTCTTGAGGAAATCGGCGGCGTACGGTGGGACACCCGGCTGGGCCGTCCGGTTCACACCGCCTGGCCTGAAGCCCTTGGAGTAGGTCGCGTAGACCATCGCGTCAGGCGTGAACTTGTAGGTGAGGTTGCCGAGCGGCACATTACCGCTGTCGGCGAGCCGCTTGGCAAGGTCGGTGCAGGGCGCGAACTTGACGGGGGTCGGAATGAAGTTGCCGGCGGCATCCTTGAAGCAATGCTTCATGCCTGAGTTAAATGGATAATTTAGTGAGTATCCGAAGAAGCCATCGAGGGTGTTGTCGAACTTGTAGCGGCGAATTCCACCCGTGGCCGAGAGCTTGTTGGTGATATCCCAGGTCACCTGCGCAAATGCCGCCTGGTCCCGATCGACACGTGTCTCGTCTGTCAGCCAGATGGTCTGAAACAGCGTCGGTATCGAAAACGTGTCTGCCAAACCCGCTGGATTCAGAGGCGAGCCGTACGGATTCACAAACCCGTAGCCGGGCATGATGTACTGCTCTAAGATGTTGTGCAGCTGACGCTGCTGGAAGACGCCGACGGTCGCCTTCACCGGCTTGTCGGCCGGCGTGGTGATCCGCAGCTCGTTGCTCCACTTTTCGAAGTCGTGACGGCTGTTGACCAGCTCCTGCCCCAGTATCGGCAGGCCGTTATTTCCCGTCCAGTAGTACCCGGAGCCGTAAACTCGGTCGTAGAACTCTGCGTAGTCGCTGTAATCAGCTAAAGAGTGGGCGGCGCGCTTGAAGAAGCCACCCGAGTACACGAGGTCGAGGTTGCTGAGCTTGCCCTCGATGGTCAGCGCGCCTTGATACCAGTTGTCAGTTGAGTTCTCCGGGGCGAAGTGTGCGAGCTGGAGGTCGCCGACGGCAGGGTCGTAGGCGAAGAAGCCTTCCGTGGCGACGTTCTGTGCCATGAAGGTCGGCGTCACAGTCCAGTCCCCGAGGTTCCAGCGGAGCGCAGCACGTCCGCCTTTGGTATTTACCGGGTTGTAGTCTTTTCTCACGTACGCCGCATTCGTGATTGCACCCGCCCCGATCGGGGCCGAAGCAACACATGGTGTCGTGTTCGGATAAGAGCTGGTCACTCCTGCCCAGGTCGGGAAGGTCCGCACGCCGTTCGCGATGCAAGCATTGGCGTTGGTGCCGGGGACGTTACTGATATATCCGCCGTCGTGCTCGCTCCAGCCCACCAGGCGGACGGCCGCATTCGAGGTGATCGGAATATTCACGAAACCCTCGACCTCGTAACCGCTGCCGTGCGTGAGGATGTGATTGCCCTGCACGTCCACGCTCGCGCTGAACTTGGTCGGATCGGGTTTGTTCGTGATGATGCGCACCGTGCCCGACTCCGAGCTTGCGCCGTAGAGAGTCCCCTGTGGCCCCTCGAGAACCTCGATGCGCTGAATGTCGTAGATATGAATGTCGACGTTGCCGTCTATGGTCGTGACCGGCTGCTCATCCAGGTACTCGCCCACGCTCGGCTGAGAGCCGGAGTGATTGGTGCCCCCGCTCACTACGCCGCGGATGTAGATGTGGGACTCGCCCGGCTCGCCGTTTCCGCCCTGCCCCTCGCCGCGCACGTAGGCGATGCCCGGCGCGAACTTCACGTAGTCGTCGATGTTGACGATGTTGAGCTGCTCGAGCTTCGCGGTATCGAGCACCTGAACGCTGATGGGCACGTCCTGCAGGTTCTCGACGCGCTTCTGCGCGGTCACCACGATCTGTTCCAGGCCTCCGGTCGGCGGGCCCGCCGCACTCGCCGGCTCCTGCTGGGCGTAGGCGGCAGGCATCGCTACGAGTAGCGCTGATGCGACAGGAACTCCCCTGCGAACGATCGTGCGGGGCTTCCGGGTCAGTTCCGCATCAACTTACGGCGTCTGCTACGAGTCATCGATCGATCCCCGCTTTGTGGTTTTTGCGCAAGCCGTCGACCTTGTAAGGCTACGCCAAGCGCGTGCGAAATTTCAAATTGCCGCCGGCACGGCAGGGTACTCGCTGAGGACCGGCCCAAGGGCCTCCTTCAGGGGTCCCAGCCAGGGCTCGTAATTTCTCCAATGCTCAAGCGCTTCGTGGAAGATGGGCTGGCGTACCTGCTCGGAGCTCGGCGTGCGGACAGCCCGCTCGTTCTCGTAGAACCTGAGGCACTGCTCCTCATAAGGCAGATTGCAATAAGCGAGCAGGCGGCGCACCTCGGCCTCCGTGTCGGCCACGACGGTCTCGTAGATGACGCGGTGGATCCTGTTCGGCAGCGTGCGATCGAAGTGCGCCATCAGGTCGACGTAGTCGCGGTAGTACCGGCCGAGATCCGCGAGGTCGTACGTGAAACTCTGACCGCGTGCAAAGTGCTGCTTGAAGCAGGAGAGGCCACAGGCGAGCGGATGCCGGCGGGCATCGATGACCTTGGCGTTCGGGAGCATTTGCAGGATCAAACCCACGTACTGGCAGTTGTTGGGATTCTTGTCGATGAAGAACGGCGCACCGCTCTTGCGCTGCACGCGCGTGGATTCGATGTAGCTGGCGCCGAGCGCGTGCAGCTCTCCGCGCTCGAGCTCGGCAAGGATCTCGGGAAAGGGCTTGCCGGCCTCGCGCCCTCGTGTGTTGAGCTCGTGCGCGGTGCGCGGTACATCGGGCAGTTCCATGGTCCCTTCGACCAGGGAGTGACTGGCGAGGATCTGCTCGAGCAGCGTGGATCCGGCCCGCGGAAGCCCGACGATGAATATCGGGTCCGAAGCCGGGCAGCCCGAGCCTGCGCGCGAGGCGAAAAACTCGGTGGTGAACAGCGCCTTCGAGCGGCGGATGAAATCCGAGTTCTCCTCCGCACTGTAGGGATAGGATTTGCGACGCAGTGCATTGCCCCGCGCGTAGTGCGCAAACGACTCTTCGTAGGCGGCCTGGTCCTCTCGCATCTTGCCGAGGGCGAATTCGAAGTGCAGCCGGTCCTCGTCTCCCAGATCCCCGTGCCCGAGCGTGGCGTGCATCGCCCGCGCATCCTCCTCCGTGAAGTGAAAGGTCTTCAGGTTGGCCAGGCTCCAGTAGGCCTCGCCCAGTGTCGGCGCGAGCACGATCGCGCGGCGATAGGCGGCAACGCTTTCGGCGACCCGGCCGGTCGTTCTCAGCGCATGACCATAACTCATCCACATCTTCGCCTGAGCGGGCTGTTCCTCGAGGAGCCCTTCGTAGACTCGGATAGTCTCGCTGTAGTCGCCGAGATTGGCGAGAATGGCGGCCTGCAGATTGCGATAGCCCGGATCGCGCGGCGCCTTGGCGAGCAGCTGCTCGACCTGCTTGAGAGCGGCCTCCGCCCGGCCGCTTCGATTCAGCAGGCTGGCGTAGTTATGGCGCGCGGCATCGAAGCCCGGCGCGAGCTCGAGACAGCGTTCGAGGAGTCGCAGCGCCTCCGGATAGCGCCGCAGCCGCGCGGCGACCTCCGCCCGCATCCGCAGCGCGGCAACGTCGGTGGGATAGCGCTCCAGGTGCGCGTGCAGCCGTGTGTTGGCACTTGGGAGGTCGTTCGCGACGAGAGCAGCCGCGGCTTCCAGCAACCGCGGATCGTGCGTCGCGGCCTTGATGTAGCGTGCGCGCGTCTGATCTGCGCCAGCCAAATCGCCGGCGGCATCGAGCTGATCGGCGAGCAGACGCCAGCCGTCCGCGAGGTCGGGCTTGAGCGCAACGGCGCGGCGCAGCACCGTGATCGCCTCGGGGCCGCGTCCGGCCTCCCCGAGCGCCGCTCCAAGCTCCAGGAGTACGGCCGCCGCCCGCGGCTGTTCCCGCGCCAGGGGTTCGAGCACCTCGAGCGCCGCCTGCAGCTGACCGGTGAGGCGATGCGCTGCGCCGAGGACGAGGCGCGCGCGTGGCTCGCCCGGCAGCGCCCGCAGAATCTCACCGGCCTGTTCCGCGGCCAGCGGCGGGCTCTTCTCGAGCAATCGCCTGGCGTGCGCGAGCGCAACATCCACCGACCCGACCGGTTCGATTGCGCCCCCGCCGCTCATGCGGCCCAATCTACCACGGGCTCCCGCGGGGGCGGCCCGCGTGGTGGATCGTGGATATTCGGGCGCCGCCAGGCAGCGCGTTCGATCACCGCGACTTCTGACCTGCCGGTTCAAGATCAGCCGCGGTGCCGGACAGCGTCCAGGAGAGGGGGGCGAGCCGCGGGACCATCCACACCCAACCCGCGAGGCCCAGAACGCTGACGATCGCGGCGAGCACGAATGCCGCCGCGTAGTGATGGGTCAGCTGCACCAGCCAGCCGGTGAGGAGCGAGGCGACGATCCCCGCGAAGTTGCCGCAGGCGTTCTGTATTCCCACCCAGCGGCCCGCGGCAGTGGGGCCGGCAAGGATCTGCGACATGGCGAATACGCCCGGCGAGGACATGCCCGACAGGACCTGGTAGACGAAGATGCCGGCAAGCACCCCGGTCGGCGTGCCGAGAGCAATGCTCAGCATGCAGGCCACCGAGCCCACATGAGCGACCACCATCACCGACTTGTAAGCCAGGTTTGCCTGGGCGTACCGCATGACGATGCGATCGATGACCCACCCGGCGAGCAGCGCGCTCAGCGCATTCACCGCATAGGCACTGCCGGTCAGGCCCGCCATCTCGGCGGTCGAGAAGCCGCGCTCGCCCACGACGTAGGAAGGCAGCCAGTTCAACATGAAGTAGAACGTGTAGTTGCTGGAAAAGAGTCCGAGGCTCGTGCCCCAGAGCGAGGGCTGCCGCAGCAGCGTGGCGAGCGTCGGACCCTCATCGGCGCCCGCCGCGGCCACACGCTTTGGTAGCCTGACTCCCCACCAGGGCAGCAGCCACAGCAGCGACAAACCGCCGAATATCCAAAACGTGGCGCGCCAACCGTAGTGCACCATGATGAGCCCGCCGCAGTAAGCGCCGACGGCCGGGCCGAACAGATAGCCGCAGGCGACGATGCCGTTGGCCCTGCCCAGGCTCTTGACGGGCATGACGGTGGCCAGCAGGTTCGAGAGACACGGGAAACCAGCGCTCTCACCGATGCCGAGGAGCAGGCGCAGCCCGAGCAGCACGGCGAAGGAGTGCGCCAGGCCGACCAGCATGGTGGCGCAGGCCCACACGGCGAGCCCGACGGCGAGTACGCGGTGCGCGCCATAGCGCTCGGCCAGCCAGCCGACCGGAAGCTGCAGCAGCGCATAGGACCAGAAGAACGCGGAAAACAACACCCCGAGCTGCGCGGCGGACAACCCCAGCTCCTTCTGGATCAGCGGCGCGGCGGTCGGCACCGCGCCGCGATCGACGTAGTTGATGAAGAGGGCCGCCGCCAGGAGGCCCACGATCCACCAGCGAGCGCCCGCGCTCAGCTCACAGGCGGTGCGCGGCTTTGTCAACTCGCATAATCCGCTTCGCGGCGATCCAGCAACCTCTTGAGAGCCTGAAAGTGCAGCTCGGTGCGCTCCTGGCCGCCGACCTTGTCGCCCGAACGGAACTGCGCGGCGGTCGCCTCCACCACCGACTGCGGCAGGATGTGGAGCCGCTCGCCGCTCGAGAGCGCGAGGACCTGCGACTGACAGGCACGCTCGAGAAAATACAGCCGCTCAAAAGCCTGCGCGGCGGAGCCACCGATGACCAGCACGCCGTGATTGCGCAGCATCAGGACCGACTTGCCGCCCAGGGCCCGCGCCAGACGCTCGCCCTCGCCGTAGCCGAGCGCCAGGCCGTTGTATTCGACGTAGGCGATGTCGTCGTGGAAGCCGAGCGCGTTCTGCCCCGCCATCTGCAGGTGCGGGTCCTCGAGCATGCCGAGCGCAGTGGCGTACGGCATGTGGGTGTGCAGCACGCAGCGCGCCGCCGGCACCAGCCGGTGCACCGAGAGGTGGATGTACAGAGCGGTGTCCTCGACCAGCCCGCGGCCGGCCACGACCGTGCCACTGAAGTCCAGCTCCAGCAGATCGCTGGCCCTCACTTCCGACCACAACAGCCCGAAGGGCGCAAGGTAGAACCGCTCGGAGTGCCCGGGAACGAGCATCGTCATGTGATTGTCGATGCCCTCGCTGAAACCGAAGTGCGCCGCCAGGCGATGACAGGCGGCCAGATCGATCCGCGCGCGCCGTTCGGCATCGCTGCGCCATACCGGTTCCCGTGACGCGTTCATGGAGCGGCCTCGTACCCAGACCGAAGGACAATCACAAGTATAGCCCCGGGAGCCCAGGGCGCCTCGAGCGAGGCGCGTCGCGCCACGGGCTATTTGGCGCTCAACCAGTTTTCAGCCAGGCGCACCCACATCGATGCGCCCAGCGGGATCAGCTCGTCGTTGAAGTCATAGCTCGGGTTGTGGAGCATGCAGGGCCCGGCGCCGTGGCCGCCGCTCCGATGACTGCCGTCGCCATTGCCGATCAGAAAATAGCAGCCCGGCTTCTCGAGTAGAAAGAAGCTGAAGTCCTCCGCCCCCATGGTGGGTTCGAACTCCTTCACGTTGTGCGCTCCCGCCAGAGTGCGCAGCAGACCGCGCGCGAACTCCGTTTCACCGGGGTGGTTGATGGTAGGAGGGTAGTTGCGCGTGAAGGTGAATTCGTCAGTGGCTTCAAACGCCTGACAGGTGGCCTCCGTGATTCGCCGCATGCGTTGCTCGATCATGTCGAGCACTTCCACCGTGAAAGTTCGCACCGTGCCCTGCAGCTCACAGAAATCGGGCGCCACGTTCGTGGCCTCGCCGGCCCGGATCATGGTGACCGAGATCACGCCCGCATCGATCGGCCTCTTATTGCGTGAAATGATGGTCTGGAACGCCTGTACGATCTGGCAGGCCACCGGCAGCGGATCGATGCCGTCGTGCGGCATGGCCGCGTGCGCCCCCTTGCCGCGGATAATGATCTTGAATTCGTTGCTGGACGCAAATGCCGGCCCGGATTTGACGGCAAATTGCCCGACCTGCAGGCCGGGCCAGTTGTGGGCGCCGAAGATTGCGTCCATCGGGAACAGATCGAACAGCCCGTCCTTGATCATCTCGCGCGCGCCGCCGCCGCCTTCTTCGGCGGGTTGAAAGATGAGGTAGACGGTACCGTCGAAATCGCGGTGAGCGGCCAGGTGTCTGGCGGCCGCCAGCAGCATGGCGGTGTGACCGTCGTGGCCGCAGGCGTGCATCCTGCCGCGGTGCACGCTGGCATGAGCGAAGGTGTTGTGCTCGGTCACCGGCAGCGCGTCGATATCGGCGCGCAGGCCAACGGCACGGCTCGCGTCGCCGTTCTTGACGATGCCGACCACCCCGGTCTTCCCCAGGCCCCGATGCACAGGAATGCCCCAGGCGGTCAGTGTCCTGGCGATCAGGTCCGAGGTCCGCTGCTCCTCAAACCCAAGTTCGGGATGGGCATGAATGTCCCGTCTCAGGGCTTGGATGGCGGCTGCCTCGGCCACGATCGGCTCGAGCAATTTCATGTTGCAGGCCCCAAGCCTGAGACCAGGGCGCCGAACACCGCGCGAATCTGAGATTCGGGGAAGGGGGAGGGCTGGCTCTGGTGAGCCGCCAGCAGACGATCCCGCATCATTCCTTCGGCCGCGCCGAGCAGTGCTGATGTCATGGCCTGCGGCTTGAGCGCGGTGCTGAAGCTGCCGTCCTTCTGGCCGCGCTCGATCAGACTCAGCACCAGTTTGGCGAAATCCCTGAAGCCCTGGGTGATCAGGACTTCGGCATTGTCCCCACGCACGCGGCGGCCCTCGAACATCAACAGCTTCGCCAGCTCGGGGTCGCGCTCGAAGGCGCCGATCATGGTGGAGAGGACGGTGATCATGGCTTCGCGCGCCGTGGGCGCGGCCGCCACCAGCCGGGCGATCTGCGGATTGAGCGGCGCCCAGCTCTCATCGAAGATGGTCTCGAGCAGCCCCGCCTTGCTGCCGAAGTAGCGCACCAGCTGCGATTCCGAAGTGCCCGCCTCACGGGCGATGGCAGCGGTGGAGACGCGCTCGTAGCCCGCTTCGGCCATGAGCCGCTTGGCGGTGCTCAGCAGCCGTTCGCGACTGCTGACGGCGTCGGCGGGTTCGCGGCTGCTCGATGGCTTCACGACCGCATGGTAGGTGTACCACTACCAGTGGTCAATTCTTGTCTTGTAAGCCGCTGTTTTCATGAGGCAATACCGCCGCGCAAGTAACGCTGTTGACTTTTGGTAGTTGTACTACTAGTGTTTTTTTTCGGGCCAGACATGGCCAGAAATAACACCGCCGCCGCGCCGCGTGAAGACAGGGAGGTCACGATTCGCACCTATTGTGATGATTGGATCTCCCCGACATGCCGGCAACGGCAGCGCGCCGGCGACCCAGCGCGCGGCCAGCGTGAGCCACGTTTGCACCTTCGCGGCGACCCACATCGGCAGCGTGACCGAGAATTGCCTTAAGGAGAGGAAAATGCGAACGCTAAGGATGGTGTTTTGCTCTGCAGCCGTGCTGTTGTTAGCCACCCCCACGGTGTTCGCTCAGAACCCGGCCAACGAGCACAACTGCCCTGCGCAAACTGGGGCCGGTGGCGGCTTGGAGGCAGAGCCACCGTATGTTGGGTCAGGTCACGACGGTTTCAGTCGGAATCAAAGCTTGTGTTTACCGCAGCTGGCGCCCGTCGGAACGTCGGCTGGCCCGCTGGCGTTCATCGTTCAAGGGGTGGAGCCTGGCATCCGCGTGGATTCGCAGGGCACGATTTACATTGATTCGATCCGCGGCGTGCCCGGAGGCGGGGATCTTTGGCGGTGGGATCAAGCGCTGGGACCAATCGTTGACGGGGGACCGAACACCGGCGCGGCAAACAACGGAACCCTGCCTTTCAGATATGAAGGCCAGCCAGATAACTGTGGGGTCCTCACAGGTGGTTGCGCCAACAACGTCGGCAGCCTGACCAATCCCGGCCTGGCTCCAGGAGGCGGGGACGACGATATCGCCGTGAATGGGCCGGATCCGTCGAACACGTTCAACGGTGTCGCGATCCCGAACGTAGCCTTCGTGAGCCTCTCTTTGGCAGACGTCACGGCAGCCAATTCCAAGGATCGAGGCCAAACCTTCAGTATCGGAACATCGATGGCGACCGGCGGAGCAATTAACTTCGACAACGCGGGTGCCGCACACGTCCCGGGAGACGACCGCATGTGGATCGATGCCTTTGACGACGCCTCCACCGTGGCCATGAACTATCACGACCTGGTCAGTGGACTGATTCACGTGCAGCTTTCGAACGACGGCGGCGCGACTTACAACGCCGGCAGCGGCGAGGCCATCTCGGATGTGAACACAATTGGGGCGGCCAACGGGTCAGGCAGCGGAAACGTGGCTGGGCAAATCAGGATTGACAAAAATACCAACGGCTGCTCCACCCGGGGCACTCTCTATCAGATCTTTTCGGCTCCTGAAAGCCCAGCGGACAATCCGCCGTGTGGGGGACCCCTGGCGTGTCACGCTCTGCGAACCGTCTATGTCGGTGTCTCGACAAATGCGATTATTGCGGGCGTACCGCAACCTGCCTTCACGTTCACCGACCACACAGTCTCCAACAGCCCGGATGGTTCACCCGGTGCGACGAACGGCACCGGTCAGGTTTTCCCGGCGCTCGCGACGGACAATAACGGGTTTGCGTATGCGGTCTGGTCAGACAACAACGATATCTATCTCTCCTCCACTGTGGGCTCCAGTCAGAGCTCTGGTCCGGGCTCCATGTGGAACCCACCGGTGCGGGTGAATCAGGGTGCCACAACCGGGGGGAAGTCCAACGTGTTCCCCTGGGTGGCCGCCGATGCCAACGGCCACGTCGTCGTAGTCTGGTTGGGCGAAACCAACATTGGAACACCGACCGCACCGGCCAATTCAAACAACCGCACGATGCTGGAGCCGACCTGCACGGGCGCGGCCGCCGGCACGAACAACTGCTGGGCAAAGTGGAACGTCTATGCAGCAGAGACGGTGAACGGCAATATCCTGAATCCGACGTTCACGCAGCACATTGCGAGCGATCACATCATTCACTCCGGCACGGTGTCGACCGGCGGGCTCGGTGGCGGGGCCGACCGTAATTTGGCCGACTTCTTCCAGGTGGCGCTCGATCCCAATCACCGCGCCAACATCACCTTCGCCGATGACCACGTGCACAGCCCGCAGTGTACGGGTCAGGGTACCACCTGCACAGACAACGGCGCGACGTCGTTTCGCGTGGGGGTGCCGTACTTCACCCGTCAGCTCGCGACAAATCCGAGCATCGTCTTCCCTACCAAAGATCCGAGCTCGTGCTTCAAAACAGTTGCGCAAAGCTGTTCGCAGCGGAGGAACGGGAGGTGCTGAAGGTGACGGTGACGAGCAGGGAACTGACGGGCATAGGGGCCACTTCAGAACCTATCGCAAATTCATTCAGGGACGGCACGTAGTGCCTGGAAAGGAGCGGAAATGAAATCTCTAATCACGCGGTTTGCGAGTATGGGCACGATCCTCTCATTGGTAGTGGCGGGCTCGAGCGCCCAGATGCTGGGTCTTCCTGGTACTGGTAGTCAGAGCCTGCACATCCATAAGGGCGCCATCTCCTACTTTCCCGCCTTCAACGAGGTGCTCGCCAAGATTACGGCCAGTTGCACAGGTGGGACCGGTACAGTCACTGTAATGATCACTCAATCGGCGGCCCAGTCCAACGCGAACATGCCTGCAACCGGGTCGGGAGATTCATCGGTGAAGTGCGACGGCCACGCTCGAACGATAGCCGTTTCCGTCTCCGCCAACTACGCTAACATAGGCGAAGCGGCGGCTACGGCCATGCTTACGGTAGGCGCGAGTACCGTCGCCACTGCCATGCGAACCATCGAGCTCCGATTCCCCGTCATCGAAGGCATGGAGGAGGAGCAAGGCGGCAACGACTAGTCCCCTTCCGGCGCAAAGATCGGGCTCCTCCAGGAACACTCGGGCCGCCGACACATCGAGTCCCCTGGCCGTCGCTCGACGGCCAGGGGCTCAGTTCGCACTCGATCTGCGACGGCCAATACAGACTTGCCGGCTCGGCGGCTGGTAGCGGGTTCGGGAGCAGGTGATGCTCGCGACCACGCCAGCCTCGATGAACTCGCGGCGCGACACATTGGAATTCGCACGCCTGCTCTGTGATGGCCCTCCGTCCCGCCTCAGCGGGCTGCCGGCTTACGTGTGGTTGGGCACCGAGACCCCGGCATCGCCCGGTCGTGCCATATACTCCCACCGATGAGGCTCACGGCAGACTGCTTGGCCGCTGCCGTTGCGGAGCACAAGGCGTGACATTCGCAGGAGAACGACGATGGGGACAATGCGTTCATTGCTGATGACTCTGGCGATGCTGGTGCCGGCCGAGGCTGCTCTGGCCGACGACTACAGCGAGACAATCGAGCTGTTCAGGAATGCGGGTACAAGTGCCGCATTTTTCAACAACAGCTATGGCTATGCCGTATTCCCTACCATCGGCAAGGCCGGCCTCGTCGTCGGTGGCGCGCACGGCACCGGTCGTGTGTACGAGCACGGTAAATACGTCGGCGACACTTCGATGACTCAAGTCAGCGTCGGATTCCAGGCCGGCGGTGAGGCTTACAGTCAAATCATTCTCTTTCAGGACAAGCGGGCGTTCGACGAATTCACCTCGGGAGATTTCCAGTTCGATGCCAATGTCAGCGCGGTGGCGATTACCGCCGCGGCAGCCGGCACGGCCGGCACCACGGGCGCCAGCGTAACCGCAAGCGGCGGAAAGAGGGACGCAACCACAGCCGGGAAGTATTACAAGGGAATCGCGGTTTTCATGATTGTCAAAGGCGGCGCCATGTACGAGATCTCCGTGGCGGGTCAGAAGTTCTCCTACAAGCCGAGGAAAGCGTCCAGCCGTTAAGTCACCACGCACGCTGAGTTGGCCGCAAGGCTCTGGCGGCCCGAGCGGCAAAGTCTGCGAGCTCGGGTCAGAGCTTCTTGACCACAACGCGTCCGGCTGAGTCGACGAAGATGTGATAGCGATTGCCGTCCTTGCAGGCGGCGGTGTAGTCACTGTCACCGTTACGCTTCGAGTCAACCACCTTATCGCACGGAAATCCCTGCAGGGCGATGCTGGCCCTGAGATCCCTGCCGAGTGCCTGATCGTCGGCCGCAATTGCGCCTGTGGAGCCGAGCGACGTCAGCAATGGAAAAGCAAGAACAAGCAAGCGCTGGCCCATGGCTACTCCCGTTGTTGAAATCAGATATTGGCGAACTTCTTCGGGTCACTCAGCACGCCCCAGATGGACTCGCGCGAGGAAGATACCGCGGCCGCCAGGGAGGGGTCGTCATCCTGAAGAAGAGTCACGACTTTCACCAGCAGCAGCTCGAATTTCTGTCGCAGCTCGGCGAGCGACACCCGGGCGCCGCCGTTGTGAAAGGCCTTGAATTGCCCCAGCAGGTCATCGACCTGATTCTTCAGCGAGAGCTTGGTGAACACGCCGATGGCGTGAGTATCTCTCAGCCGCTGTTCGAGGGCGGTCAGGTCCAGCGCGGGGGTTGCCCCGGCGGCGGGCGGGCGCGCCGCAGCTGCAGGCGCTGCCGGCGGGTGTATCGCTTCCGCGGCCGGTGTTGTCTCGGGTGGCGAGGTCTTTTTCGGAGGTGACCGGCTCGATCGCGCGGCAGCCGCCTGCGAGCCCGCCTTGGACAGAGCTGGCGCAGCGGCGGCATCCGCAGCCGCTGGCGGGACAGCGGGCGTCGGCGCCTGCGGTGCAGAAGAAGGCGCGGGGTTGGTCGGCGCTGACTGGGGTGCGGGAGTCGTTGTGGCTTCAGCGGCCGACGGCCGCGCAGCGCCGCGCTCATGCGTGCATGCGACCAGGAGCAGGAGCATCGGCAGTGAGGCGATGCAGAGTCGATGCACGAGTAACTCCCGGACGGTTGGAGTGCAGCCCATTCTACCGCCGCTGCCTGAACGGGGACTGATTGCTGGCGCGTTGACAAGCCAGTTTTTGGCGGGGTAGTCTCAATTGAACCGGCTTGTCGTCGACGCGTGACCCGCGACTGCCATGTTTGACCTGCAAGGGCACCGCGGCGCACGGGGCCTATGGCCCGAAAATACCCTCGTGGGATTTGCCCGGGCGATGGAGCTCGGCGTGTCCGCGCTGGAGCTCGATTGCGCGGTTAGCCGTGATGGCGTGGTGGTCGTCAGTCACGACCCGCAGCTCAACCCCGACTGCACGCGCGACGCGCGTGGACGCTTTCTGGCGAGCGCGGGTCCGCCGATCTGCACGCTGAGCTATGCGCAGCTGCAGTCTTATGATGTGGGACGGCTGCGGCCGGGAAGCGCATACGCCGCGCGGTTCCCGCAGCAGCAGCCCGTGGACGGCGAGCGCATACCACGTCTGGCGGATGTGCTGACTCTGGTCCGCACGCGCGGCCACGGGCGGGTGCGCGTCGCCATCGAGGTCAAGACGTTCCCGGAGCAACCGGAGTTGACGCCGGCCCCCGAGCCGTTCGTGCAGGCGCTGCGAGGGGATGTGGAACGCACCGGCACTGCGTCGCTGGTCGCGTTGCTGGCCTTTGACTGGCGAGTGTTGAGCGCCGCGCAGCGCCTGATGCCCCAGGTCGCGACGGCGGCCCTGACCGAGCAGCAGTCCGGCGAGGACACCGTGCGGATCGGCGCGCCACATCCGTCGCCGTGGCTGGGCGGACTTGATCCCGAGCACTTCGGCGGCTCGATCGTGCGTCTCGTCAAAGCCACCGGCGCCGGCACCTGGGGCCCGGACCATCTGGATCTCGATGCGCCACTCATCGAGCAGGCGCATGCTCTCGGGCTGCGGGTGGTTCCGTGGACCGTCAACGAACCGGCGGACATGCAGCGGCTGCTCGCGCTCAATGTGGACGGCATGATCACCGACCGGCCGGACGTGCTGCGCGCGCTCCTCGAGCGCGCCGGCTTACCGGCTCCGCCGCGGTTGCCCCGGAACTGACATGGGCCAAGCGAGCATCCTGGTGATTGACGGGAACCGGGCGGCGACACGCGCGCAGCAGGTCGCCGCCGGCGGCCAGCCCTCCGGCGAGGGCTACGCGCAGGTGTTGAAGAGCCTGGCCGCCGTCAGCTGCGACATCGTGCGGCCGGCGGACGGCGAGGTGCGGTTCGCGTCCGGCGCCGGACTTGCGAGCTACGACGGAGTCGCGATCACCGGCTCGGCGCTGAACGTCTACGAGGGCGGCGCGCACATTGAGCGGCAGATCGAGCTGGCGCGGGCGACGTTTGCCGCCGGCGTGCCGTTCTTCGGCAGCTGCTGGGGCCTGCAGGTGGCGGTGAGCGCGGCGGGCGGTCGCGTACGCCGCAATCCGCTGGGGCGGGAGTTCGGGTTCGCGCGCCGCATCGAGCTCGCCGATGCGGGGCGTCGCCACGGCATGTTCAGGGGCAAGCCGCCGGTGTTCGAGGCGATCACGGTGCACCGCGATGATATCGAGCAGCTTCCCGCGGGCGCGGTGGTTCTGGCGAGCAACGACATGGGGCTGCAGGCCATCGAGCTGCCCCACGGCGCCGGCACCTTCTGGGGCGTGCAGTACCATCCCGAATACGACTTCGCCGAGATCGCGGCAACCGCGCTGCGCTACGCTGCCGCGCTCATCGAAGAGCGCCTGTTCGCCGACCGTGCGGAACTGGAAGCGTTTGTCAACGATCTGCGCACGCTCATGCGTGACCCTCGCGACCGGCGCCTGACCTGGAAACACGGTCTTGGTGGGGGCGTGCAGGAGGGATCATGCAGGCTTGCGGAGCTGCGTAACTGGCTCGAGCTGCAGGTGTTGCCGTACGCGCGGCAGCGCCACTGAAGGCGCCGCCGCGCCTCGAGGGACCTGGTGCCTTATGAATTTCACCGAGCACCCGGACTTTCCCGCAGCCTCGGCACTCGCCGAGCAACTCGCCGATGCCGCGCGCGACATTGCCCGGCGGTATTTCCGCACGCCGCTTGCCGTGGAGCGCAAAAGCGACGGCAGTCCGGTCACGGTCGCAGACCGCGAAATCGAGACCGAAATGCGCCGCATGATTCGCGCGGCCTTTCCCGGGCACGCCATTCGGGGCGAGGAGTTCGCCTCCGAGGGGAGCGGGGAGTTCACCTGGGTGCTCGACCCGATCGACGGCACGAAGAGTTTCGTCACGGGGTATCCGCTGTTCGGATCGTTGATCGCGCTGTTGCAGGGCGGCCGCCCGGTGCTCGGCGTGATCGAGGCACCGGCGCTCGCCGAGCGCTGGGTCGGTTGCGAGGGTCGTGCCACTCTCTTCAACGGCAGGCAGGTCAGGACCAGCGCCTGCCGCGAGACCGAGCAGGCCGTCGTCTACACCACCACGGCGGAGACCTTCGACGCCGGGGAACGGCGCCGCTTCGAAGCCTTGAGCGCGCGCGCCGCGCTGCGTCGCTTCGGCGGGGACTGTTACCTCTACGGTATGCTCGCCGGCGGTCACTGTGACCTGGTCATCGAGGTGCAACTGAAACCCCATGATTTCATGGCGGCGATCCCGGTGGTGGAGGGCGCCGGCGGCAGGATCAGCGATTGGCGCGGGGCGCCGCTTGGCATCGCCTCCGACGGCCGCGTGCTGGCCGCGGCCACCGAGGCGCTGTGGAAGCAGGCGATCCGCGAGTTGAGCGCTTGAGTGCGCTCAGCCAGCGAGGGTGAGGTCGCCCTTGACCGCGGAGCGGAAGATACGGGCGTAGCCCGCCGCGTCCGTGGGGAGCGGATTGCCGGCCGCCGACGGATCGAGCGAGGCCTCGTGCCCGATGGTGTCCGGGTTGCTCAGCGGCACGCCGATCTCCGCGAGGGAGTGCGGGATCCTCAGGCGCTTGCGAAAGCCAAGCACCCAGTCGAACACCGCGGCGAAGGGCTCACCGGGCAGGTTCAGCGTCCGCGCGATGACGGGCAGCTGCGACTCGATCGCCCGGCGGTTGTGCACGATAACGTAAGGCAGGACAACCGCATTGGTCAGGCCGTGATGCGTGTTGAAATGCGCGCCTACCGGGTGCGCAATGGCGTGCACGCCCCCCAGTCCCTTCTGAAACGCCGTCGCACCCATGCTGGCCGCGGCCAGCATGCGCGAGCGGGCCTCGAGGTCCTTGCCGTTGTCGCAGGCGCGCGGCAGATACGTCTGGATCAGCCTCATACCCTCGAGCGCGACGCCGTCGGCCAGCGGGTGGAACCCCGGCGCGCAGAACGCTTCGAAGCAGTGCACGAAGGCGTCCATGCCGGTGGCCGCGGTGATCGCGGGCGGCAGGCCGACCGTGAGCTCCGGGTCGCTGATCACCACTCCAGGCATCATCTGCGGGTGGAAGATGATTTTCTTCTGGTGGGTGGCTTCATTGACGACCACGCCGGCGCGGCCCACCTCGGAGCCCGTGCCGGCGGTGGTTGGAACCGCGATTATCGGTGCGATGCCGCGCGGCTCGGCGCGTGTCCACCAGTCGCCCAGGTCCTCGAAATCCCATAGCGGCCGCGTCTGTCCGGACATGAAGGCGATCACCTTGCCGGCATCCAGCGCCGAGCCGCCGCCGAAGGCGATCACGCCGTCGTGAGCGCCCTCGCGGTAGGCGGCCAGACCGTCCTCGATGTTGGCGGCGACCGGATTGCCGCGCACGCGCGCAAAGAGGGCGCTTCCCGGCACGAGCTCGCGGGCGCGCCGCACCATCGGCGCATCGCGCAGGCCCTCGTCCGTGACCAGGAGTGCCCGCTTGATAGCGAGCCGCGCGCAGGCCGCCGGCAGCTCGGTGATGCGACCCGGGCCCGCCCACACGGTGGTGGGGTAGTTCCAATTCGCCTTGAGAATTGCGCTCACGTACTCACCCGCAAGTGGAAGGATTTTGGCCGCGTGAGGTGCTCGTAGCCGATTACCGAGAGCGTACAGCCACGCCCTGAATCCTTGACGCCAACCCAGGCGAGGGCCGGGTCCAGATAGTCGCAGCGATTCATGAACCAGGTGCCGGTCTGCATCTGCTCGCCGAGCGTGACGGCCGCGACCTCATCGCGCGTCCAGACGGCCGCGGTCAGTCCGAAGGGGCTGTCGTTCATCTGCGCCACGGCTTCGGCGTCTGAGCGCACCTTCATGACGCCGGCGACCGGTCCAAAGATCTCCTCACGCATGACCGAGGAGCCCGCCGGGGCATCGAGGAGCAGCTGCGGCGCCAGATACGGGGTACCGGGCTTGCTGCGGGGGAAGGCGCGCTCCTCGATCGCCGGCCGCGCGCCACCGGCGATGGCCGCGCGCACCTGCGCACGTATGGTGTCCGCCGCGGCGGTGCGCACCACCGGGCCGAGCGTGGTCTCTCGGTCCAGCGGGTCGCCGAGCCGGTACTGTTGAATCAGCTCGATGCAGCCGCGCGTGAAGCGCTCATGGACGCTCTCGTGAACGTAGATGCGCTGCAGCCCGCAGCAGGACTGACCGGAGTTGAAGTACGCGCCGTCCACGATGTTCTCTATGGCGTGTGGCAGATCGGCATCGTGACGCACATAGACCGGATCGCAGCCGCCGAGTTCGAGCCCCACCCCGATGAAACGCTCGGCGGCGACGCGCTGCACGGCCCGGCCGCCGGCCACCGAGCCGGTGAAGGCCACGAAGTCGATACGCGGATCGCGGATGACTCCTTCGGTGTCGGCGTGCCCGAGGTGCAA
>Ga0209156_10000155_pt1 | contig 55007 bp, 38 predicted proteins | sample GraSoiAngelo_124_FD_185881 | JGI IMG/M metagenome (GOLD analysis project Ga0209156, IMG submission 185881) | Grasslands soil microbial communities from the Angelo Coastal Reserve, California, USA - 14_0927_05_20cm (SPAdes) (version 2) | ecosystem: Environmental > Terrestrial > Soil > Grasslands... | reverse complement strand
ACAGAAAAGAACAATGAAAGGAAATAAACAGATGAAAACAATAACAAATATTATTCATCCACTGTTAGCGCTGTTCGCGTTCGCCTGCTTTGCGCTTTCGCAAAATGCGCAAGCAGTTGTCCCGCCACCGGATGGCGGCTATGCCCGCGGGAATACCGCTGAGGGCACACAGGCCCTGTTTAGCCTTACAACCGGCGCTAACAACACAGCGCTTGGATATCAAGCCATGTACTTCAACACTACCGGCAACTTCAACACGGCGAGTGGTTGGGGGGCGCTTCTTAGCAATAACGGCGACGGCAACACGGCCATCGGTTTTCGCCCACTCTACAGCAATACCACCGGCGGCTACAACACAGCCAACGGTTATGGGGCACTGTACAGCAACACAACGGGCAGCGTCAATACGGCCATCGGGGTTAACGCGCTGTTTAGCAACACGATCGGCGATGGCGATACGGCGATCGGTAACTCGGCGCTCTATAGCAACATAGGCGGCACGGGTAACGTGGCCATCGGCCAGGGTGCACTCTATAGCAACACAGACGGTAGCTTGAACACGGCCACCGGTGAGGGTACACTCTTTAGCAATACAACCGGCTTCGAGAACACGGCCAGCGGTCAGGGTGCACTCAATAGCAACACAACCGGTAGCGGCAGCACCGCCACCGGTTTTCAAGCGCTCCTTAGCAACACAACCGGCAGCGGCACGGCGATTGGTTCTCAGGCGCTTTTGAGTAACACAGTTGGCACCAGAAATGTCGCCGTTGGTGCCGCGGCGCTCGATAGTCTTACAAGTGGAGAAATGAATACAGCAGTCGGGAACGTCAGTCTTGAACAAGGCGTGAGCGTGAACTTCAATACCGCGCTCGGGCGACACGCTTTGGGCCGCACCCAGGGCGACCAAAATACCGGACTCGGCTTTTTTGCGGGCTGGAATCTGAGCGACGACGGCACTAACAACATCTATATCGGTAACGCCGGGCCTGTTCCGATCGGTACGGAATCAAATACGATCCGTCTAGGCACACAGACGGCTACCATAGTCACAGTGGGCAATCCGCCCTTTGAGAGTCATCCGATGCCGGCGCATACAGCCACTTTCATCGCTGGCATTAGTGGGACAGCCGTAACTGGGAGGCCGGTTATGATAAATGCCAATGGTAAACTGGGCACGCCACCTTCCTCGGCACGTTTCAAGGACGGGATTAAACCGATGGATAAAGCGAGCGAAGCGATCCTGGCGCTGAAACCGGTCACGTTCCGTTACAAGAAAGAAGTTGATGCCGAGCGCACTCCGGAGTTCGGGCTTGTGGCCGAGCAAGTGGAAAAGGTCAATCCCGATTTGATCACGCGCGATCCTGACGGGAAAGCCTTCACTGTGCGTTACGAAGCGGTGAACGCGATGTTGCTCAACGAGTTCCTTAAAGAGCATCGAAAAGTCGAAGAACAGAGCCGCAAGATTCAGGAACAAGACGCGACGATCACACAGTTTAAAAAGGAAATGCAGACTATCGTCGCCCGTCTCAAAGAGCAGGATTCAAAAATCCAGAAAGTAAGTGCGCGGCTCGAAATGCAAAGGGCACCGGCACAAACCGTGGCCAACAGTAAGTAAACCCACACCACAATGAACACAAAAAAGCACGCTCAGCCAGGCTTTCTCGATTTGCGCGCCTCGGTCATTTTGCTTCTTTGCGCAGTCACATCTTCGATTGTCGCCGGGACTTTGCTGGGTTTCTTCCGTCCCGAAACGCAGGCGGGTGTTTCGCAAAGAACACTGACGTTCGAAGAACGCGTGGCCTATCAACGAGCCATCGAGGAAGTCTACTGGCGTCATCGGCTCTGGCCAAAAGAACGTCCCGATCCCAAGCCATCGCTCGATGCGGTGATGTCCCAGGAGCAACTTGAAAAGAAAGTCGAAGATTATCTGCACAACTCACAGGTCCTCGAGGATCACTGGCAACAGCCGATTACCACGGACCAATTGCAAGCTGAGATGGATCGCATGGCCCAAAACACCAAGCAGCCCAAGGTATTGCAAGAACTCTTTGAAGCCCTGGGGAACGATCCCTTTGTCATCGCGGAGGCGATGAGATAACGAAGACCGGGCCTGAGCGCCGCACCACAAGTAATTCACCCGATGCAAGTTGTTGCAGATGGAGATATCGGCCGGAAGCCAATGCCATGGCGGCTACGCCACAAGTGACACCTCGAATCCCTGCCAGTTGTGGCCAGACAAATTTGTCTTGATCGTCTGGGGCGGACTTGGCACCAGCGTTTTTAACACTGGCGAAAGATACGACCCCAGCACGGATAGCATTCACCTGAGCAGCGGGTTTTGGCCACGGCAACGAAGTTGTAAAAAGCTAAGAATTTTTCTTCCATTCCGGGGTTCCACTGCGTAAAGTCGGCGGCCTCAGGAAAAATGGATAACATCATCGAGGCGAAAGAACTGCAGATTGAGCGCAAGCATTTCTACGTGGAGCTCCGTGAGAACGACCGCGGGAGATTCTTGCGCATCACTGAGGAAGCTCACGGCCGCCGCAACAGTATCATCGTGCCGAGTACCGGCGTCGATGACTTTACGGCGACGATTGCTGAAGTTCTGACAAACAACAACGGCGCACCAGCTTAATCGCTGAACTGCTTCTTGCGTTCGCAGAGGCAGGCGTGACGGCTGCCACGCTCTCATTCGCGCACCACACGTTCGCCGTTGCAGCGGAGCTTGTTTCCATTTGTTTGTTCTCACGTTGACACGCCGAGAGCCGAAATTACTTTGGCGTTTCGCCTCAACGACGCAGTTCTGGGGCGCCTGAATCATGGTTACGAAGCAAAAATTTTCCTCTCGAGGCAAGAGGCAGCGCAGAAGGTCGTCATCGGCGCACGCGGCAATTCGTGAAAAGAGAAAGAAAACACGACGCTACGTCTATTACTTCGGCGACGGCCACGCAGACGGATCAGGCAGCATGAAACCGCTGCTGGGTGGCAAGGGCGCAAACCTCCACGAGATGACGCGAATAGGTCTGCCTGTGCCGCCGGGATTCACGATCACCACCGAGCTATGCAGTTATTTTTATGATCATAACCGCTCTTACCCATCGCAACTCGAAGCGGAGGTCGCGGCGGCGCTGGCGAAAGTCGAGAAATCGGTGGGAAAAAAACTCGCGGACAAAGAGCGGCCGTTGCTTGTTTCTGTGCGGTCAGGCGCGCGCGATTCCATGCCGGGAATGATGGACACCATCTTGAACCTCGGGATGAACGACGAGGTTGTCGAGATCGTGGCGAAAAAGACGAACAACAGCCGTTTCGCCTATGATTCATATCGCCGGTTTCTGCAGATGTATGGCGATGTGGTAATGGGCGTTCAGAAACGAGCAGGTGAAGACCATGAGCCGTTCGAAGCTGTGATTGAACACCTCAAGGACGAACGCTACGGAAAGCATGATTTCCCAGACGTCCGATTAACGGTCGGCGATTTGAAAGAGCTTGTGCAGCGTTTTAAGGCGCTGATCGAAGAGCGGACTGGAAAATCGTTTCCGCAGGATCCGAACGAGCAGCTCTGGGGCGCGATGGGGGCGGTCTTCGGTTCATGGATGAACGACCGCGCGATCGTTTATCGGCGAAAATACGGAATCCCGCACGACTGGGGAACAGCGGTGAATGTTCAGACGATGGTTTTCGGAAACATGGGAGAGACGAGCGGGACCGGGGTTGCATTTACGCGCGATCCAGCCACCGGCGAAAAGGTTTTCTATGGCGAATATTTAATCAACGCCCAGGGTGAAGATGTCGTCGCCGGTGTACGCACGCCGCATCCAATCAGCGATCTGGCAAAAGAAATGCCCGCAGCGCACAAGGAGCTGATGAAAGTGCGCAGCATCCTCGAACAGCACTTCAAGGACATGCAGGACCTCGAGTTCACTGTGGAGGAGAATCGCCTTTACATTTTGCAAACGCGAAATGGCAAGCGCACCGGTCACGCCGCGGTGCGTATTGCCGTCGACATGGTCGGTGAAAAGCTAATAACGAAAAAAGACGCAGTACGCCGTATTCCGGCGGATTCGCTGGCTCATCTGCTGGCCCCGATTTTCGACCGACAATCAGTTTACGCCGCCAAAAAAATCGGCAGCGGCTTACCCGCCGGGCCAGGCGCGGCGTGCGGTCGGGTTGTTTTCAACGCGGAAGAAGCCGTGCTTCGCTCAGAAAGAGGGGAGAAAGTCGTGCTCGCCCGCATTGAAACATCGCCGGAAGACTTGCGCGGTATGATCGCTGCCGAAGGAATTCTCACGTCCCGCGGCGGCGTTTCTTCGCATGCGGCGCTCGTCGCGCGGCAAATGGGAAAGGTGTGCGTCTGCGGCGCGACTGGAATTCAAATCGATTATCAAAAGCGCACGCTCAGCGCGGACGGCACCACGTTGAACCGAGGGGATTACATCTCCATCGATGGAACTGCTGGAGAAGTTTTTGCCGGAGAAGTCGCCACCGCACCCTCGGAGATCGTGCAAGTGCTGGTGGATCGATCGTTGGATCCGAAGAAAAGCATTACTTATCAGGAGTACGCGAAGCTGATGAAGTGGGCGGATGAATTCCGCGCGCTCGGCGTGCGCACAAACGCCGATACGCCCGAGCAGGTGACCAACGCAATCGCATTTGGCGCAGAGGGAATCGGGCTTTGCCGAACCGAGCACATGTTTTTCGAGGGCGATCGGATTGACGCCATGCGCGAGATGATTCTTGCTGGCACAAAGGACGAACGGGCACGCGCGTTGGCAAAACTGCTTCCCTATCAGCGTGGCGATTTCATTGGCATCTTCACGGCACTAAAGGGTTTGCCTGCGACGATTCGTTTTCTCGATCCGCCCCTCCATGAATTTTTGCCCAATGATCACGCGCAGCAGAGCGAGCTCGCGAACAAACTCGGTCTAACTGTAGAACACATCGCGCGCCGCGTTCATGAATTGCACGAGTTTAATCCGATGCTTGGTCACCGGGGTTGCCGCCTCGGCATTGTGTACCCGGAAATTTCGGAGATGCAGGCGCGAGCAATTTTCGAAGCCACAGCAGAAGTTCAAGCCAAGGGCATTAAGGTCCGGCCTGAGATCATGATTCCGTTAGTGGGATTTCCTCGCGAGCTAAAGCTGCAGATTGACATCGTCCGGCGCGTGGCCGATGGCGTTGCCAAGGAACGGGGAACAAGATTCAAATATCTCGTCGGCACGATGATCGAAATTCCGCGCGCTGCGCTCGTGGCCGACCAGATCGCGCGTGACGCGGAGTTCTTTAGCTTCGGCACAAACGATCTCACACAGACCACTCTCGGAATGAGCCGGGACGATTCGGTCAGTTTTCTTCCTGCCTACACTGAGCTGGACATCGTCGATACAAATCCGTTCGCGTCGATCGATCAGAAGGGTGTCGGGCGTTTAATGGAAATTACGCGCGACCTCGGCCGCAAGACGCGTCCGAATATCAAACTGGGAATTTGCGGTGAGCACGGCGGCGAACCTACCAGCGTCAAATTCTGTCACCGGCTGGGTCTCGATTACGTCAGTTGCAGTCCGTTTCGGATTCCAATTGCGCGATTAGCTGCAGCACAGGCAGCCCTCGAAAGTTAACGCTTGGTCACGTTTCAGGACATCGAAGCGGCGCGTCAATGCATTGCGGGTGCGGTTTATTATTCGCCGTGTCCACCCTCGATCCCGCTCAGCGAGATCACAGGCATGGAGATCTTCTGCAAGCTCGACAATTTGCAGCGGACAGGAAGCTTCAAGGAGCGCGGTGCGCGGAACGCGCTCGCGCAATTATCGCCCGATCAGCAGAAGCGTGGCGTCATCGCTGCGTCTGCGGGCAATCACGCTCAAGCACTCGCTTATCAGGGCAGCTTGCTTGGAATTCCAGCAACAGTGGTGATGCCGAAGTTTGCGCCGCTAATAAAGGTGAGCACCTGCCAGCAGCTTGGTGCTAACGTCGTTCTTCATGGAACAGATTTCGGAGAAGCGAAAGCGCGCGCACTCGAGCTCGCAAAAGAAAAAGGCCTCGCCTACATCGATGGGTACGATGATCCCGCGATCATTGCCGGCCAGGGAACGATGGCTCTCGAAATTGTCGAGCAAGTTTCCGACCTCGACGCGCTGATCATTCCGGTCGGTGGTGCCGGTTTGCTCGCCGGAGTTTCGTTGGCCATCAAAACTCTGCTGCCGAACACGAAAATCGTGGCCGTTGAAGCAGAGAACGTGGCGAGCTTTTCCGCCGCGCTTGAAGCAGGCAAACCAACGAAGATCAAGATGCATCCCACCCTCGCAGATGGGCTCGCGATCCCGCAGGTCGGCACGAATGCATTTCAAATTGCGCCAGCGCTGGTTGATCTCGTCGTCACGGTGACTGAGGAACAAATTGCTTTGGCGATTCTGCGTCTGGTCGAATTGGAAAAGAGTGTGGTCGAAGGAGCTGCTGCAACTCCGCTCGCCGCATGCATGTCCGGAAAATTGAAAGAGCTCACGGGAAAGCGCGTGGTGCTTTTGCTTTGCGGCGGCAACATCGACCCGAACGTGCTCAGCCGGGTGATCGAACGAGGCTTGGTCGCAGACGGCCGCCTAGGCCGATTTACCGCAGTGATCAGCGATCGACCTGGTGGCCTCGCCGATTTGGCGGCGCAAATTGCCTCGACGGGCGCAAGTATCAAACAAGTGGTGCACGATCGCGCTTTCGCCAGCCCGGATGTCTCGGCCGTAAACGTTTTGTGCACGGTCGAGACCCGAAACCACCAACACCTCGCCGAGCTGCGCGCGTTACTGAAGAGCCGCGGCGTCGAAATTTACGATGCGATATAGCTCAACGTGGGAGCGGCTTTAACGCCGCGAACGTCGGGATGCTGAGGTCCCTCCCACACTGAAATCTTGAAGCACGTCTCGCGTTCCGTAGTCTCTCCCCATGCAAGAGCGCGAGGAAAAAATCGACGTGAATTCTTTTGCGCGCCGTCACATCGGGCCGAACGAAGGCGAAGTTGCCGCGATGCTGAGCGACGTTGGTTTCGAAAGCCTCGGAACCTTAATAGATGCTGCGGTTCCAAAAAATATCCGGCTAGATCGGCCACTGAATTTGCCGGAAGCCAAGTCGGAGATGGAGGCGCTGGCGGAGCTTCGGATGATCGCAAAAAGAAACAAAGTCGCCCGCTCGTTTATCGGCGCCGGCTATTACGACTGCATTACGCCGCCCGTGATCCAACGAAACATTCTCGAAAATCCCGGCTGGTATACTGCTTACACGCCTTACCAAGCGGAGATCGCGCAAGGCCGGCTCGAAGCGCTGCTCAATTTCCAGCAGATGATCGCCGATTTGACCGCACTCGATATCGCGAACGCATCGCTCCTGGACGAGGCCACCGCGGCCGCGGAAGCGATGGCCCTTTGTCACGCAGTTGTCCCAAACCGGAACACTTTCTTCGTTGCCCATGATTGTCACCCGCAGACGATCGCTGTTGTGCAAACACGCGCAAAGCCGCTCGGGATCGAGATCAAGATCGGCGATCACTCAAATTTCAAATTCGATGAAACCATTTTCGGCACGCTGGTTCAATATCCTGCGACAGATGGGGCAATTTACGATTATTCGGATTTCGTCAGGCGGGCGCACGACGCGGGTGCGCTTGTTGCCGTCGCGGCGGACATTCTTGCGCTGACATTACTGAAACCGCCGGGCGAATTTGGCGCCGACGTAGCCGTCGGCAACACGCAGCGATTCGGTGTGCCGCTCGGATTTGGCGGACCGCACGCAGCATACTTCGCCACGCGCGACGGGTTCAAACGTCACATGCCTGGACGGCTCGTGGGCGTTTCACACGATGCTGAAGGCCGCCCCGCGTATCGGCTGGCACTGCAAACCCGAGAGCAACACATCCGGCGCGACAAAGCTACGAGCAACATCTGCACCTCCCAGGTTCTTCTCGCGGTCATCGCGTCGATGTACGCGGTTTATCATGGCCCGAAAGGTCTGCGCGCCATTGCTCAGCGCGTCCATCGGCTGGCGAGTCGACTCGCAGACGGCCTGCAGGCCATTGGTTTCACAATTAGGCACGAAAGCTTCTTCGACACTGTGCGAGTTGATGTTGAATCCAGTGAGGTGATTTTAGAGCACACCGCAAAGGCGGGCTGCAATCTGCGCGCTCTGGGTCCGCGCGCGGTCGGAATTTCCTTCGACGAAACAACTACGCCGCAGGACATCGAACTGCTGACGTCCCTTTTCCGCGGCACAGCCGTGCGGGATTTTGACGATGATCTGATAGGCGAGCCGCCGCTGCGCATCCCGCAGTTCGCAATTCGCACTTCGGATTTCCTCACGCACCCAATCTTCAACACGCATGACACCGAGACGGAAATGCTGCGCTATCTCAAGAAACTCGAGTCGCGTGATCTTTCGCTGACCACTTCGATGATCCCGCTCGGCTCGTGCACGATGAAATTGAATTCCACGGCAGAGATGTTCCCCATTTCGTGGCCGGAAATTTCAAAGCTTCACCCGTTTGCGCCCGCCGAGCAGGCCACCGGCTATAAGAAGATTTGCGAACAGCTCGAAGACTGGCTCGCGGAAATCACCGGCTTCACCGCCATATCATTGCAACCCAATGCCGGATCGCAGGGTGAATTCGCAGGATTGCTCGCGATCCGCGAATATCACGCGTCCCGCGGTGAAGCGCATCGTAACGCGTGTCTCATCCCGACTTCTGCGCACGGCACCAATCCGGCCAGCGCGGTGATGGCCGGGTTCAAAGTCGTGTCAGTCGCATGTTTGAAGGACGGCGACATCGATCTGGCCGATCTTCGCGCCAAAGCAGACCAACACGCGGACGATCTCGCCGCGCTAATGGTGACTTATCCGTCCACGCACGGTGTGTTCGAACCGACGATCCGGGAAATCTGCGACATCGTGCACGCGCACGGCGGCCAGGTTTTCATGGATGGAGCAAACATGAATGCCCAATGTGGTCTATGTCGCCCTGGCGATTACGGCGCGGATGTTTGTCATTTGAATTTGCACAAGACCTTTTGCATTCCGCACGGCGGCGGCGGACCGGGCGTAGGGCCGATCGGCGTGGCCAAACATCTGGCGCCGTATCTGCCGCGAGAATTCATTCTCGATCCCACAACAGGCAAAATTGTTTTTGGCGAAGGCGAGCGCGGAAAACGACCGCCACACGGGAATGGATCAGCTCCTCGTCACGGTGGCGGCAAAGGCGGCAATGTCGCGGCAGCGCCTTACGGGAGCGCCAGCATACTAACAATTACGTGGATGTACATCCAAATGATGGGGGCCGACGGTTTGAAACGTGCGAGCGAGATCGCAATTCTAAATGCTAATTACATTGCAAAACGGCTCGACCCATACTTCCCGGTTCTGTTCAAAGGCAAACACGGCCTTGTCGCGCACGAATGCATTATCGATCTGCGCCAGTGGAAAAGCGCAGGCATCGAAGTTGAAGACGTGGCAAAGCGTCTAATGGACTACGGATTTCACGCACCAACAGTCTCCTGGCCGGTCGCTGGAACAATGATGATCGAGCCGACAGAGAGCGAACCAAAGCACGAGCTCGATCGTTTCTGCGACGCGATGATTTCCATCCACGCAGAGATGAAAGCGATCGCCAACGGGAAACAAGATCGACAAAATAATTTGCTCAAAAACGCGCCGCACACAGCGCGCCAAATCGGGTCCGATAAATGGGACCGTGCCTATTCGCGGGAGCAAGCAGCTTTTCCAGCTCCATGGACCCGCGAACACAAATTCTGGCCAGCCGTCGCACGCATCGACAATGTCTATGGCGACCGGAATCTGTTCTGCTCCTGCCCGCCGGGTGAAGAGTTCGAATCCTGAATTCTCGTTCGGTCTATCATGCGCGTGTATGAGCAACTCAAGAAGCGCTAACAACGGCTGATTCTGATCGTGGTCGCGCTGTTCATCGTTGTCGCCACGAGATCGGTCCGCTAAGTAATCGGAACCTTACGCTTCCGGCGCGAGCTCTGGCGCGGCGACGACGCGAGTCGGGACGAGGCGTAGTGCGGAGCCATTTGTTTCTTCGGCCGCAGCGGGGCCTTGTTCGTGGTATTCGGCGTCGCTGTTCACCTGCCAGAGATCGTAAAGCTTGGCGTCGGCGAGAATATTTTCCACACACAACATCGCCGTCATCATGGCATGGTCCTGATTGTTGTATTTGTGCATACCGTTGCGACCAACGAGATGCAGGTTCGGATAACGCGTCTCCAGTTCCTGTCGAATCGTGGCCACATGGCGTGCGTAATCGTCGTCGTAAACCGGGTATGCCTTCTTCTGGCGAACGACGCAGCCCTCTACGAAATCCCCCTCCCTCGCGAGACCGATCTGAATCAGCTCGCGCCGGGCGAGTTCAATTAGATCGCTATCGCTCGAATCCCAGACACCGTCGTGTTCGAAACAGAAATATTCGAGACCGTAACAGACCTTGTCCGCTTCGGGCACCATCTCGGGTGACCAGGAACGGAAGTTTTGGACGCGGCCGACCTTCACGCTCGGATCGTGAATGTAGATCCAGTTGTCATCGAACATCTGTCGATCTTTCAGGATCAACATCACGGTTAGGAAGTCGCGATATTTGAGGCTTTCGGCTGCGCATTTGATTCGCTCGCTCACAGCAGGCGATAAACCGCAGACCAGCGCGCGCATCGGCGCAGATGAAATGACGTGTTCGGCTTCAATCGCCTGCGACTCGCCGAGTTGATCTTTGTATTCAACCATCCAGGTCCCGGACGTTTCGTCGTGAGAACATCGAGTTACGGCGCAACCCATCTGGAGTCTGCCGCCCAGCGCCTTAATCTTTTCCGCGCACGCTTCCCACATCATGCCCGGACCGCGCCGCGGGTAACGAAACGAATTGATCAGCGTCTTGATGACTTTGCTGCGATCGCCATTGTACCGTTGTGGAATGAGCGCGTTCTTGATCGCGCTGCCGAGCGAAAGTCCTCTGATCCGTTGCGCGGCCCAGTCGGCGGAAATTTCCTTGCAGCTCATGCCCCAGACCTTTTCGGTATAACTTTTGAAGAATGTGTTGAAGAGGCGTTTGCCGAATTGATTGCTTACCCAGTCTTCGAAATTCCGCGGATTCCGCACCGGAAACAGACGCGCCCTTAACCAGGAAAGCACACAGAGCGTCGATTTGAAGACGCCCAGCTTGAGCAGTGCTTCAAACGGCTTCAGCGGGTAAGAATAAAATTTGCCGTCGTAAAAAATGCGCGACGACCGCGGGCGCACGAGCATGTCATTCGGCAAAATCTCCGTCCAGAAATCCTCCACGGTTCTGGACTTGGAGAAGAAACGGTGGCCGCCGATATCGAAATGGAAACCCTTATAAGTCACCGTTCGGGAAATACCGCCGACGTAAACAGGGTCGGCTTCCAAGACAACGACGTCCACCGCCTCTTTTGAGAGGAGATAGCCCGCCGTCAGACCTGCCGGCCCGGCACCGATGATGGCGACCTTTGTTTTCATGTTCTATTACGCGACCCAGTTGCCCCGGGTGAAATTCCAGACGTACCAACCCTGTACGCACAACCCAGCAGCGCTAAGCAACGCTACTGCCGCGATGCCGAATGCCCGCACAAACACCGGCGGCGTACGAAATTGACGCAGAAAATTCAGAAACGCCAGCACGATCAAGGCGTGCACGGCAAATTCGTAGCGAAGCATACTTTCCATATCCACACAGGCCACTCCGCTGACCGACAGGTAATAGATCGCGGCCGCGCAGAAGTAGATGCCAGCACGGACTGGAAGGTCGGCCCGTCGTCGAATCGCTGGAACCAGTTCGCAAAGCGCGACGCCGACCAGAAGCAGAGCGCCCAGAGTCATCGACATTTGGCTCGCTTCCGTTGGATTATTCAGAGCCGGAATGAGCCAGCGATAACTCGAAGGTTTAAACACCGCCAAATAATCGGGAACAATCCCCCACCCGGCTGCCTGTGTGAGCATATAAATGTCCCAGTGGCCCCAGCGGAGCTGAGAGTAAACGAAGAATGCGATGCCGCCGCAGGCCGCGACCACCGTCATACCGATGGCTGAGGTGTATTTGCGAAACCGCTTCGGCGCCTCAACCAAACCGCGCCATCCACCTTGAAAAACGGAACGCACTATTGGAAAAGCAGCACATACAATTCCGACGATCCGTGTTGCCGACATGACAATCCCGTGCATGCCTGCCCAAAATTTCGCGCCCCCCCCTTCTGTGGTGCTCCAATAAATAAACCCAAGCAGCGCCATCAAAAATAACGATTCCGAGTAACCGGCCATCAGAAAGAACGCAGCCGGATGGGCAGCGATTAGTAACGCGCCGCAAATCTGGAGCGCTGCCGAAACATTCCACCGCTGGCAAAATAGGAAGAAATAGCTCCAGAAACCCCACGCGGCCAGCTGAGCGGTGATGAGCAGGGCAGTGGTAGTGTCAATTTGAAGGACATCGCGAAATAACCGCGCGATCGCAGGATACGCAGGGAAAAATGCAACATTTGACACTTCCATAACCTTGTGATCGATAGGCGGGACGACGGTCTGGTATCCGCGATCGATAATGTTCGTGAACCAACCGCTGTCGTGCTGGACCAATGTGGAATAACGGTGCGAGATCGGCTCTTCAGGGGCCAGCAGGCCCAATGTCATTGCAAGTTGCAGCAGCGTCACTGTCAATCCCGCAGTCAGCGGCTTCAGAAAACGCGGCAGACGGCTCATGACATCATAATCGCAGCATACCAACTCTTTGCTCGCGAAAGTCGGCCAGTCCGACGGACGCGTCCTGTGGCGAGGTTTCGGAGCCAGACGAGACAACCTAAGCACGGAAGAGCTCGCAAAGCTGCGAAGCTTGCAAGAAGTTGTAAAACTTCCAGGAAAGGCAATATCGGACCCCATTGTTTAGCCTGTGCGCCTTGTTTGTGTGGCAGGATTTGACGGCGCCTGTGCTTCGTTTATTCGCGTGAATTTCGTTGCGGCTCCCGATAGGCTTCAGCGAACATTGCCGTCGATCAGGCAGCGAACCCGCTATGACCCGGAGATCACGAGCACGATTTCGCCCTTCGGCGGATGGGACTGATAATGTTCGAGAAGCTCGCTGGCGACGCCGCGACGGAATTCCTCGAATTTCTTTGTCAGCTCGCGCGCAATGCAAAGTTGCTGATCCGGCATCACATCAATGCAGGTGGCGAGTGTTTTTGTTAATCGATAAGGCGATTCGAAAAAAATCGCGGTTTCGTCGCGTTCGGCCGCTGCTCGCAATTCGCGCTCGCGTTGTCCACTTTTCACCGGAAGAAATCCACGGAAACAAAATTTGTCAGTTGAAAATCCGGAACCAAGAAGAGCCATCAGGATCGATGATGGGCCAGGGATGATTGTAAACGGGAGTTCGCGCTTGATGCATTCGCGAATGAGGCGCAACCCGGGGTCAGAGAGTCCAGGCGTTCCTGCATCCGTAATCAGCGCAACGTTTTCGCCGCGCCCGAGGCGTTCGACAAGCTCGATCGTGCGTGCCGCCTCATTATGTTCATGATAACTGATGAAAGGCTTCTTGATTCCGAAATGCTTAAGCAACATCCCCGAGCGCCGTGTGTCTTCAGCCGCGACCACGTCGGCTGATTTCAGTGCCTCGATGGCTCGCAGTGTGATATCGCCGAGGTTTCCGATCGGTGTGGCGATGACATAAAGCATTCCGTATCATCGATTCAAAATCAGTCCTTGGCTATCGAGCCAAGGCGGGATTTAAGCTCTGACAAAGCCGATGGGCCGACGCAAAACGAATCCGTAACGGAGGTAAACATGAGAATAAGCTCCTACTTACTAATGCTGGCGTTACTAGCTCTGGTCGGTTGTGCGGAGGAACCAACCACGGTGACGACAACAACAACAACACAGGAAGTAACAACGACGGGCCCGGCTCGAGAGGTCGTGGTCACCCGTGCGCCGCCACCAGTTCGCGTCGAAACTCAGACGGTGGCGCCCGGGCCTGGATACGTCTGGACGACCGGCTACTGGCGATGGACGGGAACCACTTATGTGTGGGTGCCGGGGACTTGGGTAGTCCGCCCAAGACCAGCCGCAGTTTGGGTGCCCGGTCATTGGGAACGCAGACCAGGTGGCTACGTATGGATCGGCGGCCACTGGAGATAAGTACTACCGCAGCGGTCGGCGACAGAAGTTAGCAGATCATAATGCCGCTTTGTCGGTTCGATCCATCGTAAACCGCTTACGATGGATCGATAGTCGCGGCCCCAAGTTCGAATTGCCAGCCGGGAATTTTTGATCGGACGCTTGCACAAGCGCGGCGAAAAAGGAGGGGCGAGCTCTGCGAGCCTCGCGGCATCATCGGACGCTGGTTATTGTCGCAGAGCTCCAGCCCTCCATTATTTTGCCGCGTGGTATCAAAGCGAGAGCGCTCACCAGCCCAAAACTTTGGCGAAAATGAGCGGCGCGACGATGGTGGCGTCGGATTCGATGATGAAACGCGGAGTGTCAACGCTCAGTTTTCCCCACGTAATTTTCTCGTTGGGCACCGCGCCGGAGTACGACCCGAAGCTGGTTGTGGAATCACTGATCTGGCAAAAATAACCCCACTCAGGCACGGATTCGCGGACCACGTCCTGATTCAACATAGGCACAACACAAATCGGAAAATCGCCTGCAATGCCGCCGCCAATTTGGAAAAACCCAATGGAGGAATCCTGTGACATACCGCGATACCACTCCGCCAGCGCCATCATGTATTCGATGCCGGAACGAACCGTGTGGATGTCGGTGATTTCTTCCGTGATGCAACGTGCCGCGTAAATATTTCCCAACGTAGAATCTTCCCAGCCAGGCACAAAGATTGGAAGATCCTTGTGCGCAGCGGCGATCATCCAACTGTCGCCTGGGTCGATCTCGTAAAACTTCTTGAGACGACATTCCTTGAGGATTTTGAAAAGGAATTCGTGTGGAAAGCCGCGTTCTTTTTTCTGCGCGGCGGCGATCCATTCGCCGATCACTACTCTTTCGATCCGGCGAATGGCTTCCTCCTCCGGAATGCACGTGTCAGTGACCCGATTCAGATGACGACGAAGCAGCTCTTCTTCTTCCTGCGGACTCAACTCACGATAATTCGGCAGGCGGACGTACTGGCTGCGCGCGACCAGATTAAAAAGATCTTCCTCCAGGTTCGCTCCGGTGCACGTGATGGCATGGACCTTGTCCCGGCGAATCATTTCCGCGAGAGAAATACCGAGCTCGGCGGTGCTCATAGCGCCCGCGAGTGTGATCATCATTTTTCCACCGCAGTCGAGATGCGCGATGTAGGCATCAGCAGCGTCTTTCAAGACTGCGGCGTTGAAATGCCGGTAGTGGCGATCAATGAACTGGCTGATGCTGCCCATCTTCACTTCACCAACTTTTCCATTCGGGCCTTACTCGCTTTTGATGCAAAACTTTTACCGCAGCAGTCAAGCGTTAATTGCACTTTTACTGAAAATTTCTTACGGGACGGCGGCAAGGATTGGCGCTGCCAGGATTTCCGGCGCTACGCCGAGTAAAAAAACTGCCATAGCGAGCACAACGACCGCGGTTCGCGGAAGCAGATCGGACGGGACGACATAGACATGGCGTACTGGGGGGAATGCAGGCTCATCAACAAAAATCGCCTTCAGCACCATCAGGTAATAGTAGAGGGAGATGAAACTGCCGAGAAGCGCCACTGCTACGAGCCACAGCAAGCCATTGTTTGCACCGGCGCGAAGCGCAGCGCTAAACAGATAAAATTTTCCGAAAAATCCGGCAAGCGGCGGAATGCCCGCCAGTGACAACATGAAGACGCACATGCATCCGGCAATCAACGGTGATCGGGAAACCAATCCTCGAAAGTTTGAGAAATTGTCACCACCCGTTTCGCGCCGCACCATGGCAACCACGCCGAATGCACCGACGAGTGTAATGGCGTAGATAGTCGCGTAGAATAATGCGGCCGAAAGTCCATCGCGATCGCCCGCCACTATTCCGATAAGTGTGTAGCCACTATGTGCCACTGCAGAGTAGGCAAGCAGTCTGCGTACATTTGATTGCGCAAGCGCGACGAGATTGCCGACCAATATTGATAATGCTGCCAGCGCAGCGAGCATGGGCGACCAACCGGCAACCATCGCGTGCCACGCGGCGTTGCCGTGGAGGGGAGCAAACCCGACCAGCACTATCTTTCCCAGAACTACAAACGACGCGACCTTGGAGGCCGAGGCAATAAATGCCGCGCTGGGAACAGGTCCGCCCTGGTAAGCGTCCGGCGCCCAGAGGTGAAACGGTGCCGCGGCAATTTTGAAGGCAAAGCCAATGAGCGTCATCACAATTCCAACCGCTAGCAACGGCTGGACTGACGCTGCGCCCAGTTTCTGCGAAATCCCCGCAAGACCGGTCGTACCCGTCATTCCATAGATCAAGCTGATTCCGAAAAATGTGAAAGCGCTGGACGTGCTGCCGAAAAGGAGATATTTCAGGCCCGCCTCCGCTGAACGCACATCTGTCTTGTCGAATGCGGTCATCACATAAAGCGATAAGCCGAGCAGTTCGAGTCCGATGAAAATCATTAGTAACTCCTCGCTTCCGACGAGCAGCATCAGGCCGACCGTTGCGAAAAGAACGAGCGCCAGATATTCGCCCGGATGACGCGGCTCCTTTTCTGATGTCGTCAGCAGGACCGTGAAAAAAGCCAGCGCGATGCAAATGATTTTGAATAGCGATGTAAGCGGCGTGATCACAAGCATCCCGCCAAAAAGGGTCGCGTTGCGCGGCAACATCAGTACTGTGCCGATCGCGATTACGAGCCCGAGCGCGGCAATAGCGGAACAAATCCCCATAGCGAAGGACGTGTCCTTCGTGTTTTGAGCTGACTTCATCGTGGAGACTGTCACCCTCGATTTCGCGTGTCCGGTTACAAGCCCGATCGCAAGGACCGCAAGCGCGGTAATGACTACGATCGTCTCGGGCGACGCGAGCTTGAGCAGTTCGAAATAAGACATCGTTAAAATCATTGAAATGGCGAACTTCACTTCAGAAACCTCATCGCTTCCACGGCCGGCATGATCCGGTCGAGCAACACTTTGGGATACAACCCGACTGCAAGCGTCGCGAGCATCAACAGGCAAGCGCCACACTTTTCCGGGGCGGTAATGTTTTGCTGTTCATTCCAATCGGGATCCAATGGCACCCGACCTTCCTGCAAGTGGACACCTCGCTCCTTCTCGCCGAAGAACGATTGCTTTAAGGCACGCAAGGTGAATGCCGCAACGAGCACCATGCCCGCACCTGTGACCCAGACTGCGAACGGATAAGTTTTCCATGCGCCAATGAGAATTGTGATTTCGGCTGCGAATCCACTGAAGCCGGGAATGCCCATCGAGGCGGCTGCCGCGATGATAAAAGTGAACGCGGCAAACGGTAAAGCATCGCTCAGGTCCATCCCGGCGAGTACGTCGAGTTCGCGTGTATGTGTGCGGCGATAGATCATGCGTCCGGCAACGGCAAACAAAAGCGCCGCGATCACGCCGTGGGAGAACATTTGCAATACTGCCCCTGAAACGCTCAGCCCTGTTGCCGCGGCGAGACCGAGCAACACAAAACCCATGTGACTGACACTCGAATAACCGATGACAAATTTCAGATCACGTTGGCGGAGCGCGACCGCCGCTGCGTAAACAATTCCGACAACCGCCAGAAGGACGATCCATTTGCTCCACATTTGGAAGCCCTGTGGAAAGAGATTCATCGCCACACGGAGTCCGGCGTAAGAGCCGAGTTTCATCACGATCCCGGCGAGAAGCATCGAGCCGGCTGTAGGCGCCGCGACGTGACCAGTCGGCGCCCACGTATGCAGAGGCCAGATGCCTGCGAGCACGGCGAAGCCGAGAAACAACACGGGTAACGCCCATGCCTGCAGTTGTGGAGAGAATTGGAATTGCGAAAGTTGATTCAAATCCAGCGTTCCGGCAGTGACGTATGCGGTAAGGACGCCGACGAATACGAGCATGCCGCCGAAAAACGAATAGAGCGTCAGCTTCATCGCGCCGTATTCCTTGTTGGTGGATCCGAAGACGGCGATAAGAAAATACTTCGGGACAATCACCAGCTCGTAGAACGCGAAGAACAAAAATAAATCAGCGCTCAGAAAAACTCCGTAGCAGCCAGCCACCACGAGTAGTAACCAGAAGAAAAATTCGTTCTGCCGATGTTCGACATCCCAGGAAAATAGGACGCTGCTTACCGCGGAAATACCCGTAACCAGAACCATCGTGAGGCTGACGCCATCGATCGCCAGATGGTAATTCATTCCAAGGGCCGATACCCATGGCACGCGCACAATCGTGGTGAAATGCGCAAGATCGGCAATTGGCGTGCGAACCAATGCAATGAGACCCAGAGCCAGCCCTGCAATTGTTGTAAGCAGTGCAATCCAGCGCGCAAAGCGGCACGGCAAAAGCAGCAACAGCACTGCGCCCGCTAACGTGAGGTAAATCGTCCAGGCGATCATACGCGTTCACGCACCCGATAGCGCGGCGCCTTCTCGCGCACATGAAATCCGATTTCACGCCGCAGATTCTCTGGAAGAGCCATCAGCTGCCGGGTCGCTTCGAGGATGGTGTTGATTTCCTGATCATGCTTACCAACGCGCCGTTCGAGCTCCGAAAACTTTTGCGCTAACTCGCGATTCGTGTCGAGCATCTGGCGGAGCTTCACGAATGTGCGCATGATGGCGATGTTCACCTTCACGGCCCGCTCGCTGTCGAGGACACTGGACAACATGGCGATGCCTTGCTCGGTGATTGCCATCGGTTTGGCTCCCCCGAACTTTCGCCGGTTTCGTATCACAAAGTGTGATACCACCTTGTGAATCTCTTGATCAGACCGTTCGAACATGAAATTGCTGGGAAAACAGTCCGAATTGCGCCGCATTGCTTGCTTGAGTGCACGGGTCTCTATTCGGTAGAGGACAGCCGGGTGATAGTCGAGCATCACTCGCCGCTCCCGAAGGATGAGAATCGCATGAGCAATGCCCTCGACGGGTAGGATCTCTTTGCTCATTCGCGATGAATCTCAACTAAACAGTCGCGCCATTTGCCCGACGGTTGTGTTGAAAATGTTGAAGAGGAATTGCGGCGCGAGTCCGATGGCGAACATAAGCAATGCCACAGGAACAATGACCAGTTTTTCGCCTGGCAAAAGATCGGGAAAGGCGCTGCAGCTCTCTGCGAGCGGTCCACTAAAGAGCGATTGCATCGCTCGCATAAAAACGATGGCTGTGACGAGAAGACCGATTATAGCAACGGCTGTGAATGCGGCTGCGATTGCGAATGAGCCTTTGAAAATCAGAAACTCGCCGATAAATCCGTTCAGTCCCGGGAGACCAAGCGATGAAAACATGGCCACACTCATCCAGCCACAAAGCAACGGCGTTCGCTGCATAAGGCCCCCGAAATCGTCGATGCCACGCAGACCACGGCGTTGTTCGAGCAAACCGACGAAGTAGAAGAGTGCCGCGGCGGTGATGCCGTGGTTGAAAATTTGCATGAAAACGCCGCTCAGTGCCGCGTGCGTGTCGATCTCCGCGGAAACCGCGGGCGATGCAGCGACTGCGAAGAGAGCAAGCATGCAGTAACCGAGGTGATTGATGGACAAATAAGCAACCATCCGTTTCAAATCCCTCTGAGCCCATGCAGCCAGCGGAGCGAACACAATCGAACAGATCGCTAACGCAAGAAGCCACGGGCCGATGATCTTGATTTGATTCGGAAAAAGCGGAAGCAACAAACGCACGAAACCGTAAACGCCCATCTTCGAAAGCACGCCCGTCAAGACCATCGACACGCCAATGGGCGCGGTTTGATACGCGTCGGGCAACCAGGTATGAAACGGAAATAGCGGTACCTTTACTGCGAGACCAATAAAGATTCCGCCAAAAGCCAACCAGGCGATTTTTCCTGAGAGGAGACCGTTTTTGCCCAGTGACGCGAGAGCGGCAAAATCGAAAGTCCCGTTCGCCAAATAAATTCCGAGAAACGAGAGCAACATCGCCACGCTGCCGAGGAATGTGTAAAGGAAAAACTTGGTCGCAGCGCGGTCGCGGTTTTCGCCGCCCCATATTTTGATGAGCAGAAACGCAGGGATCAGGCTCATTTCGTAAAACAAAAACCAGAGAACGAAATTCTGCGCGGTGAACGTGCCGTAGAGGGCTGACTGCATTACCAGCATGATGGCATAGAAGGCGCGGCCACTTGGGGATGGTTGAGCAAGAAACGCGAACGGAATAATCAACGATGTGAGCAGGACGAGCAGCAGACTCAAGCCATCGACGCCGACGAGATATTCAGCGTTGATCGCCGGAATCCAAACATGACGCTCGACGAACTGCAGGCCGGTCGCAGTCGCATCGAACTTTCGCCACAATCCGAGGGCACATGCCGCGGCGATGGTATTAAATATCAGAGCGATGGGGCGGCAATTCCTTTGCGGCCAAGTAAAAATCGCCAGCGCTCCGAGGAGCGGGATCAAAATAATCGCTGTAATCAAGCCAACCATGCGTAGAGAAGAAGCAGCGCGAGCATGCCAATGGCGACTGCGCCGAGGTACATTTGTATTTGTCCTGAGTGCGCAGCCGACATCATGCGTCCCAGGCCGCGCGCACCGGCCGTCGTCTCGTCGACTCCAGCATTAATCCCGCGCTCATCAACGCTCGTCGTAAAGATTCCAAAGAGCTGGCCGATAGCGCCGAAACCGCGCACCAGACCGTCCCACAAATAGCGATCCATCCAGTCGGACAAACGCGCGCCCATCCAACTGAACGCGATCACCGTGCGATCATAAAGTTCGTCGATCCACATTTTGTTCGCGAGAAACCGAAACAACGCGGGCTGCGCATATTCGAGCGGGTCGATCTCAGCTGCGCGATCTTCATTTTGAACACCAGCCTTGCGATAGATCCAGTAACCAACGCCGACACCCGAACTAACGAGCACAAGCGAAACAAAGAGCATCGGCTGGATCAGATGCGTGATGTCGAAGTGCACAGGTTCGCCGGTTAGAAACCCATGCAGCCATGGCCACGCAGGCGTGAGCACAACGCTGAAAAAAATTGTGCAAAGCGCCAGCACGATCAGAGGAATCGTCATCACCCGCGGGCTTTCGTGCGAACGCTCCGCAGCGGCGCGGGTGTAACCGAAAAACACGTAGATGATTTGCCGCGTCATGTAGAGCGCGGTGAGAACGACTCCGGCCAGAATCAGGTAATACGGTGCATGCGATCGCGGCCAATGCGCGGTCGCATGAAGAATTTCCTCTTTCGTCCAGCCGCCGGAGAAAAAGAACGGGACGCCACTGAGCGCCATCATCCCGGCGGCGTATGTCATAAACGTCACTGGCATGAGCCGCCGCAGGCCGCCCATTTTGCGAATGTCCTGTTCGCCGTGGCATCCGTGGATCACCGAGCCGGAGCCGAGGAACAGAAGCGCTTTGAAAAATCCGTGCGCGAGCAAGTGCATTATGCCAGCAGCGACACCGCCAACGCCCAGCGAGACCATCATCAAGCCAAGCTGCGATACCGTTGAATAAGCCAGGATGCGTTTGATGTCTGCCTGAGCGATTGCGATGAGCGCTGCCATCAGCGCCGTCGTCACGCCGATCCATACAACGACCGTAAGCGACGGGGTCACGCCGTTGATCGCACCTACTGAGAAGAGCGGATACACGCGAGCAACAAGAAACACGCCGGCGGCCACCATTGTTGCCGCGTGGATCAATGCGCTGACTGGCGTCGGGCCTTCCATCGCGTCTGGCAACCAGACGTGCAGCGGGAATTGTCCCGATTTTCCTACCGCGCCGCAGAAGATCAGCAGTGCGATGAACGTGGCGCTTGCACTGAGCATAGCGAGACCGGCGCTTTCCAAGCAACCGCTTCCGCCATCGTAAAAAAGAAGTGTGCCGCTACGGCCGTAAAGCCACAGCATTCCAAGAAAGAATCCCATGTCGCCAATGCGTGTGGTGATGAATGCCTTCTTTGCAGCGGCTGCTGCAGTCGGCTTCTCGATCCAAAACCCGATGAGCAAATACGACGCGAGCCCCACGAGCTCCCAAAAAATGAAAAGCAGAAGCAGACTGTTTGCGATGACGAGGCCGAGCATCGCGCCGGAGAAGAAGGATAAGTATGCAAAGAAACGGGTGAAATTCTTGTCATCCGCCATGTAGCCGACGCTGAAGAGAAAAATACAAAGCCCAACAAGCGTGATCATCACGAGCATCACGGCCGCAAGTGGGTCCAGAACAAATCCGAGACGCAAGGTTTCTTCGCCAAATGTGAACCAAGTGAAATTCTGAACGGAGCGAAAACCGGGAAATTGGAGCGTTGGTACAAATGCCAAGATCGACAGGGCAAGCGCGAGGGCCTGGCCAAACAAGGCGAGCGCGGCTGCGCTTTTCCTCCGAGCGTTCGACAAACTCAAAATGATCAGAGAAGCCGCGAAAGGCACGGCGGGGATCAACCAGAGATGGCTTACGATCCAGGAATTCATCCCCGAAGCTGGTCAAGCTGATCGACGTTGGTCGTGTGATAGTGGCGATAAACGGCAATAACCATCGCAAGACCAACCGCGGCTTCGGCAGCGGCAATGGCAATGGAAAAGAGTGCGATCATCACACCGATGGGCGGTTGATGCTGCGGACCAAATCGCCAGAATGCGATAAAATTCAGGTTTGCGGCCGCCAGCATCATTTCGATTCCAATGAGTATGAAAATTGCGTGACGGCGACTCAGCGCCGCAAGCAGCCCAATGGAAAACATCGCGGCAGAAACGATCAGAAAAACCTGGAGGGTGGGGGTCATCGCTTTTCCTCCAGCACAAGAATCAGCGCGCCGATCAGTGCGGCGGTCAGCAGAAGCCCGACGCATTGCAATGGCCAGACATAAGTGGTCATCAATGCAGTGCCAATCCGTTTGACCGTAAGCGTGGCCATGTGGGGGGCGAGCATGGCAAGCGATTGCGTCTTTAGAATCGCCCATGTCAAGCCGCCAAACACAGCGAGAGCAACGATAGCCCCGCCCCAGTTAAATCCGTGATCTTTTCCAGCGTCGCGGTGCGTCAAAAGAATGGTGAAAACAATCAACACTGCGACTGCGCCGACGTAAATAAACACCAGCGCCAGTCCGACAAATTCTGCGCCGAGTAAAAAGAAGAACGCCGCGATACCGACAAACGCCACAGCAAAGCTCAGCGCGGCGTGCATCAGGTTTGGCAACGTCGCAGCCGCCAGTGCCGCAGCGAGTGTACCAATCGCGATGATAACGAATGCGGCGCCGTTCATTCAGCGAAGCGATAAACGCGCGGCGCAAATTTCCTTCCCGTGTCGAGCACGACCGACAGCATGGTGTAAACCGTTGTGATCACAAGAAGCGACCAAAGCCACCCGCGCAGGCCGCGGCCGGCGTAATGCCAGACCGCAGCGGCGATCATGCACGCGAATGCCATAGGCAACATGAATTTCCAGGCGAAATTCATGATTTGATCGATCCGCGTGCGCGGGAGCGTTCCACGGACCCAGATGTAAACGAACAGCAGCGCGCTCAGTTTTGTGAAAAACCACACGTAGGACGGAAGGAAGTCAACAGCGCGCCCGGGCGCATGCCAGCCACCAAGGAACAAAGTCACGCTGAGACCGCTGATCGCGAACATCCCAATGTATTCTGCCAAGAAGAAGGTGGCGTATTTGAATCCGGAATATTCGGTCATGTGACCCGCAACAATTTCCGATTCGCCTTCGGGCACATCGAACGGAGTGCGATTCGACTCCACGAGACCGGACACGAAAAAGAGAACGAAGGCGGCAGCACCCCAAGGGGTAAAGACAAACCAGCGCGGCACGAGGCCAAACGTGTAACCAGCCTGTGCAGCGACAATCCGGTCAGGCGTGAGCGAGCTAACGACCATCACCACTGGCAATACGGTAATGATGAGCGGCAGCTCGTAGCTGATCATTTGCGCGATGGCGCGCATCGCGCCGAGCATTGAAAACTTGTTGTTGCTGCCCCAGCCGGCCATGAAGACCGCCAATTCAGTGGTCGATCCAACGGCAAAGAAAAAGAGGACGCCGCCATCGATTGTAAACGGCGTCATGTTTCGCCCATACGGAATGATTCCAAGTGCAAGAATAGCCGTCGCGGCGATGAGGACCGGTGCCAGGAAGTGCACAATCTTATCAGCCCGCGCCGGGACGATATCTTCCTTGATCAACATCTTGATGCCATCTGCGATTGGCTGGAAAAGACCGAACGGCCCTACGCGGTTCGGGCCGTAGCGGTTCTGCATTCGTGCAAGAATCTTTCGCTCCAGCACCGACATGAGTGCGAAAAGCGTTAAGAATACAGCTAATAGCGCGAAAACATTGATCAGGCTCGAGACCACTTGAATGATCCACGTGGGCGACCCCGCCAGCCATGAAAGAAACCATTGCTTTGCGTTAACGAAGACTTGGTCGATGGACTTGCTCACCTGGATGAAGAAAACCGTTGATTGGTGCGTTAATCAAGACAGAACGCGGGCGACGTCGACCTAAAGACGGCTCGTAACCGGCCGGGTCAGCAAATTTCGCCCTCCTGTAGGTGGTTTTGGCTTTTCAGGGAGCTTTTGCTGCAGTACCTTCGGCGTCCGCGATGCGAACGCTGGTCTTGTTGGTCGCCGCTCTTTTTGCGAGTGCCGGTTTGATCCGTGGAGAAATAAAAACTCCACAGAACGTGCCGATCGAAATTACTTCCACCGGGGAAACGACGTACGAGAATGGACTGGCAACGGCGCGCGACAATGTGGCGATTCACATTGGCAACACAGACATTTACGCCGATTACGCGCAGTACAATTCCACCACACACGACGTGGAGCTGAGAGGGCACGTACGAATTTATCGTGACACGAGTCTCTACATCGCCGAAAGCGGCGTGTACAACACTGAGACAAAAAAGATCCGGGCAATAAATGGGCGGACCGCGTCACAGCCTTATTTTCTGAGCGGCGCGAATGTGGGTTCAATCGAGGAAAACGGTTATCTCATCCAAAACGGCACTTTTACGACGGACGATTCCGCGAAACCCGATTTCCATCTTCACGCGCGAAAGATCCGTGTCTACGAGAAAGACCGTGTGATTTTCCAATACGTCACCGCGTACATCGGGAAGGTGCCTGTTTTCTGGTGGCCTTACCTGTATCAATCGCTTAGTGACGCGTTCAGTTTCACAGTTTCGCCCGCGTATACGAGCACATGGGGACCATCGCTTCTTACTCAGGTCACCTTCCCCATTACGGACAACATTAAAGGGCGCGCCCGGTTTGATTACTTTGGCCGTCGTGGGCCCGCCATCGGCTTTGATCCTGTTATAGATTATGGGAAGGACGAGGACAGTCAGGCGAGGATAAAGAGCTTTTACATTCAGGATCAAAACCCTGAGCTAAATCAAACGAACATACCGCGGCAGGACGTTCCTACCGGACGATACCGGCTCAGCCTCGAAGATCGGACTAACTTTACAGATGAAATCAATGGCCTCGCCAATCTCACGAAGCTTAGCGATCCGTACGTCATGCAGGACTTCTATCCAGGGGAGTTTCGTGTTGACCCTGTTCCCGACAATGTGGTCGCAGTGGCAAAGACAGATCCTTTTTTCACCATCACGGGCATCGCGCGTTTTCAGGCCAACGAGTTCTTCACCACGACAGAACGTTTGCCGGAAGTGGTGCTGGACGTTAAGCGTCACGCACTTTTTGGCGGACCCATTTTTTATGAGGGCGAGAGCGGCTTTGCGAATTTGCGGCTACAATTTCCCGACGATTCAGGTTTCCAAAATTACAACACGGACCGTTTCGATACGTTCCATCAACTGACGTTTCCAAACACATACTTTGGATGGCTTTCCATTGTGCCGCGGGTCGGCTTTCGCGGCACCTATTATGGCAAGACATGGGATTTGGGATCGACAACCTTTGTGCCACCGTCAAATCCGCTGATCCCGGACTTCATTCTCCCGCCCCCCACATTGGCTAACCCGGTCAAGTTCGACGGAGATACATTTCGCACGGTTTTTAATACGGGCGCAGAAGCTTCGTTCAAGATCTCGCGCACCTGGGAAAATGTGCAAAGCCGCGCGTTTGGTTTGGACGGACTCATGCACGTTATCCAACCGTTCACCAACTTTTCGTACGTCGAAGAGAATGGCCCGAACCCCTTGTCAATTTTGGAGTTCGATCGATTTGAACCGTCCACTCAACTGCGGGCGATCGACTTCCCACAGTTCACGCCGATCGATTCCATTGATAGCTGGACGGTCTGGCGAGTCGGCGTTCGTAACCGTCTCGAAACGCGACGCGACGATAGAACAATTACCTGGCTTGAGCTCGATACCTTCTTTGACGTGAACTTTGACAATCCATACGACCGCACGGATTACTCAAATTTCTTTAACAATCTCCGCTTTACGCCGCTGCCTTGGATGTCCTTCTCGGTTAACTCTCAAGTGCCGGCTTTCGCCAAGGGGTTTACGGAGGTGAATACGATCGCCAGCGTTCAGCCGATAGCTAATCTGCAATTGAGTGTTGGGCATCGCTATTTGAATGACAATCCTTTCTTTCTCGACAGCAGTCTGTTTCTTGTCGGTGGATACTATCGCATCAACGATAACTGGGGGGTTGGCGCGCAGGAGCAATACGAAGCGACGACCGGGCTTCTCGAGCAGCAGCGCTACTCCATTTACCGGGATCTGTCGAGCTGGGTGGCCTCCTTCGGCGGCGTAATACGCGACAATAAAGGCGTGAAAGAATATGGGGTCATCTTCACTATGACGCTCAAGGCGTTCCCGAAATTTGGTTTCGACTTGAACTTCGACCCTACGTCCCAGGGCGAATGACCCAAAGTGCTGGAATAAGGCTGACGCCCCTGGCCTTCCGCCACTTGTGCTGCTGTCGATTCGCCTGCACCATTCTTCCGGCATGGATCTTTCAATCATCGGTTCCGGTTACGTTGGCCTGGTGACGGGCGCCTGCTTCGCCGATGTCGGCCATAATGTCATTTGCGTCGACAACGACGCGCAAAAGATCAAACAGCTCCAAGCGGGCGAGATCCCAATTTATGAACCGGGGCTTGAAGAGATTATTCACCGCAACGTCTCGGCGCGTCGGTTGCGTTTCACCGGCAGCATTCAGGAGGGAGTAAACAACTCGCAAATCGTCTTCATCGCCGTGCCTACTCCGCAGCAGCCCGATGGCGATGTCGATCTGAGTTTTCTTGAAAAAGTTGCGCGAGAAATCGCGGGAGTTCTGACTGATTATCGTGTGATAGTTGACAAGAGCACAGTGCCCGTGAAAACGGGCGAGAAAGTGGCCGAATCGATCAAAAGATACAACCGCCATGGCGCTAACTTCGATGTGGTCAGCAACCCCGAATTTTTGCGCGAAGGCTGTGCAGTAGCGGATTTGATGCGTCCTGATCGCATTGTCATCGGAGCACAGAGCGAACACGCCATCGATCTCATGAAGAAGGTTTATGAGCCGTTTATGGCGCCGATCCTGGTGACTGATATTAACAGCGCCGAACTCATCAAACATTGCGCCAACTCATTCCTGGCGCTGAAGATTTCATATATCAACGCCGTGTCGGCTATTTGCGAAGCGAGTGGGGCAGATGTCGAAAAAGTCGCCGACGGAATTGGAATGGATCATCGCATTGGCCGTGATTTCCTGAACGCCGGAATTGGATACGGCGGTTCCTGCTTCCCCAAAGACATCGCGGCGTTCATTACAATCAGCGAGAGACTTGGCACTCCATTCACTTTGTTGAGGGAAGTGCAACGGATAAACAACTCGCAAAAAGAGCGCTTTCTGAAGGCGATCCGGGAGACGCTGTGGGTGCTGCGCGAGAAGCGGATCGCGGTCTGGGGACTTACATTCAAGCCAGACACCGACGACGTGCGTTCGTCTGTCGCCGTAGAGCTGGTGACACACCTGCTGCGCGAAGGAGCACATGTGGTTGCTTACGATCCGAAGGGGATGCAAAAAGCCCGCTCGATAAAAGCGATCGCCGACGCAGAATTTGCTTCCTCGGCTCTGGAAGCAGTGACTGATGCCGAAGCCCTGGTCATTCCCACAGAATGGAATGAATTTGCCAATACGGATCTCGCAGTCGTGAAAGAAAAAATGCGGACGCCGATCGTCTTCGATGGTCGAAACCTCCTGGATCCCGAAACGATGAGGCGACTGGGATTTCATTATCATTCTATTGGACGCGCCAACGTGAAGCCGCAGTAGCCGCGGAAAATATGGCGCGGCTGTCTGCTCGCCAAATCGCGCTCGCGGCCTTGAGGCGGTGGCGAAAACAAAAACGCTTCGCAGACGCCAGTATCTCAGAGCTCCTGGCGAAGACAGAGCTGACTTCTTCGGATCGCGCGTTTGCGTTGGAACTGTTCTATGGCGCGCTCCGTAACTTAACGTTGCTGGATTTTTGGATTGGCTGCCTGCGTGCTTCGGGGGTTCATACTGATCTTCGCGATATTCTGCGACTCGGCTTGTATCAACTTTTCCTTCTGAAGACAGCTGAACATGCAGCAGTCCACGAGACGGTGGAGCTTGCGCCGAAGAGGCAGCGAACAGTGATTAATGCCATGCTGCGAGCGGCGACCCGGCGACGAAGCGAACTGCTCACACGCGCGAATGTGCAGCCGCTGTTTGTTCGAACGTCGCACCCGCAATTTCTCGTCAAACGCTGGCAGCAGCACTTTGGGGCAGAACACGCGGAAACGCTATGCAAGTGGAACAATCTTCCTGCGCCAGTCTACTGCCGCATTAACCGGCTAAGAATCGCCCGCGACAAATTCCTCCAGCTTTATTCAAGCTCCCGGCCATTGACCGGAAATTCTGACTTTGTGGAATTTGACGTATTGCCGACAAGCGCTCTGCGTCGAGGCCACTGCTACATTCAAGACCCAAGTACCATAATCGCGTGCCAGCGTTTGAGTCCAAAGCCCGGAGAAAAGATTCTCGATGCCTGCGCAGCGCCTGGTGGAAAGACGGGTTACGTCGCGCAACTTATGGAAAATCTCGGAATGATCGTGGCGTGCGATCGCGACCCAGAGCGACTGGAAACAATGAAGGGAAACCTGGCGCGTCTGGATGCAGCAATTGTGCACATCTTGCGTCACAGCTGGACGAACGGTCAGCTACCGGCCGAGATCGAAACGCTCGCGCCATTTGATCGCATCCTAGTCGATGCTCCATGCAGCAACACGGGCGTTATGCGCCGCCGTGTAGACGTGCGTTGGAGATTAACCTCGGCGGACTTCGCGCGCATGCAGGAGCGGCAGATCAAGATTGTGCGCGCTGTTCTGCCGTTGTTGAAGCCGGGCGGTGTCATTGTTTACAGCACGTGCAGCCTTGAGCCGGAAGAAAATGAAGAAGTCGTGCGTCGCATTCTCAAGAGCTCAACAGCTCTACGTCTCGCAGAAGAGATGCGGTCGCTTCCGTTTCGCGATGGCTTTGATGGAGCGTTCGCAGCGAAAATTATTCGCATCGGATAGGAGCTGCCGTCCGAGTTGCATCCGCTCACGCTGGTGGAATGATAAGCGCCTATGCACGACGCGCGATTCGATAAACTCGCAAAACTCCTGGTTGAATATTCCATTCGTCTAAAGCGCAAAGAAACAGTCCTCATCGAAACATTCGATATTCCCGACGAAATGACCGTCGCGCTCGTACGCGCGGTGCGAAAAGCCGGCGGAGCGCCATTTGCGCAGACCTACCACGCCCGAGTGAACCGCGCGCTCGCGCTCGAAGCGTCGGATCGACAGCTAAACCTGATGGCGAGCAACGAGCTGGCGCGAATGAAAAAAATGAATGCATACATCGCTGTGCGCGGCAGCAACAACATCACAGAAATGTCCGATGTGCCGCCGGAGAAGATGAAATTGATCGGCCGAAAAATGCGCCCGGTGCAAGATCAGCGGGTCAAGAAAACCAAGTGGGTAGTCTTACGCTGGCCGACGTCTTCGATGGCGCAGCTTGCGGGGATGAGCACGGAAGCCTTTGAAGACTTCTATTTCGATGTCTGCACGTTGGACTATCGCAAACTTCAGCCCGGGATGAAGGCGCTCCAGCGGTTGATGGAAAAGACGGACCGTGTCCAAATCAAAGGCCCCGGCACCGATCTGCGTTTCAGCGTCAAGGGAATTCCAGCTGTGATCTGCGGTGGCGACCGCAATATTCCTGATGGCGAAGTCTTCAGCTGTCCAGTAAAAGATTCGGTCGAGGGTCACGTCACCTTTAATGCGCCAAGCATTTATCAGGGAATCGCCTTCGATGGCATCCGTTTGGATTTCAAGGACGGAAAGATCGTAGACGCGACAAGCAACGAGACACAAAAGCTGAATAAGATTCTCGACTCAGATCCTGGGGCTCGTTACGTAGGCGAGTTCTCACTCGGCTTTAATCCGCGCGTGTTCCAACCGATGCGCGACATATTGTTCGATGAGAAAATCGCCGGCTCGTTTCATCTCACGCCGGGGCAAGCTTACGAAGAAGCGGACAATGGGAACCGGAGCCAGGTTCACTGGGATATGGTAAGCATCCAGCGCCCGGATTACGGCGGTGGAGAAATCTACTTCGACGGCAAACCGGTTCGCAAAGATGGAAGGTTTCTTCTGAACCAGCTGCGTTCTCTGAACTGGAAGTGATTGTACGTGCGTCTCATGGGCGCATGAGACCTATGGGAAGCTAGCGCGCGGAATTCCGCGCCTTATCAAGCTCGCTGCGGGCCGCCAAGAAGATTCAACTGCATCATGGCATGTCGATGTGGGGCGCACTTTGGGGACACCTATCTTAAAGCTCGGTGTCAGTTGCAGAGCCGCGATCTCAAAAGAGAACGTGATCTGGACAGAAGTCTGTATGGAAGCTGCAGATGGCGGTTTGGCCGCCGTCGCCGTCTCGATTGCACCGTTTGGGCTGGCGCCGTCAATTATTTATCGCGGCCATTTGTCGAACAATTTCCCGCCGAACTGTGCGAGTGCAAACATTAGGAATTTTTGTAGCACGCGAATGACTGACACGCGCATCTCCTGCGTCAGCCCTTCCGTTCATTTTTTCTTACCTGTAGGATTTCGCGCCATTTCTTCCTGAATTCTGCGCGCCGCCTCTCATTCGCCGCTTCGCGTTGTTTCTTAAAATACGATGCTGCATACTGGCCATCCGTCCTCGCAGCCGCTTTCGCCTGCCCAGGGAAACGCTGCCCCATCGGGTGCGGTGGACGACCGGCCTTCAGATCTTGCTTGTTCCGATCCCAGATTTCCCGCATCGACACATATTTGCGACCGAGAAAAGTAAAATCGGTCAACTTCCCAAGCCTAACGAGTTCCCCAACCCGTTTTGTGCTCACATCGAGAAGTAGCGCCGCCTGGGCGTGATTGAGCAGGCCCTTCTCCTTTATCATCGCCTCGCTCATTTTTTCCACCTGTTGCCGAGCCTCCTCGCGAGCAACAGCCCGATCCTCCCCTGCCGCTTGCAAGGCGAATGTTGATGAAACAATCCTGCTCATTCCAACACCGCGAATTGACGTAATCGTAATTCTATTGCGTATTTGTCGAGAAATGTCGAGACCGAAATTACGGTTGGTGACATTACCAAAATAGCATCGTCAACAAGGAATTCGAAGACTTCAAACAAATTTGAAGGTGTCGCAAATCCAAAAAGTGAGCGCGCAGCTTCAACTGAGCAAACCCGCACCGCGACCAGTCGAGAATCGCTAAAACTGCGCAGACCAAATTAGCAGCAGCAGCCGTCATGCCTCCGTGGATTCGTCCGGGCGAACAATTTTCGTTACCGATTCGCATCGCGAGGAGATCGAGCGCTTTATTGTATTGATGAAAACTATCCGCTTCTGTCGGACTCGAATCTGCGATACGCGCTCACCGCGGAACTGCGCCCCGCATGATCGGCCCGATCCACTTGGCCAGACATCAACGAGCCTATTGCGAATTGCCTCTGCGCGCCTAATTTCGAAGTCGCCGTATGTTGCGCCCGAAATCCAGAGTTTCTGCCGTTACACCGAAAATCATCTTGCTGCTGCTTTCCTATCTATTCTTGGTGAGCGCGGCGATTTTCGGACTGGTCGGCAGTTACAGAGTAGATGTACTCCGTACAGATTTGGCGAAGGTGAACGCCGCCCGCGATGCGGCTGAACATCGGGAAACAGAATTCAAGACCCGCGAAGCCGCCGTGGCGGGCGCAGAAGCGAAAATCGCGGAGGCAGAAAACAAGGCGACAAAAGCTCAAACAGAACTCTTGACACTGCAGAACGAAAAGGCGGAACTGGAAAGCAAATTAGACGCCAGCCGAAACGAGATTGCCGCCCTGCAAAAGCGTGTTGGAGAAGCAGGCCCAGCAGCCAGCCCTTCGCAAAATCCGGACGCCGTATCAAAGCCGAAGCAGCAACCGATAACTTCCGGACCGTCAGTAGAAATTGCACAAGGACCTGCCGAAGAAGCAACTCCTCCTCCGCCGCCACAACCCAAGCGCCGGAAAACTGCGCCAAGGAAGGCGCCGGAGGCCGCGAGCACCCCAGAAATCACTTCGTATTCTTCGGCGAAAGCCCTTGCGACCTTCACGCCTCTCCCCAGGTATCCGGCGAGGGAACGTTCGGACAGCGTTACGGGAATTGGAGTTTGCATTCTGTCGGTCGATCCAGCGAGCGGTCGCGTAAGCGCAGCTTCAATGGAGCAAAGTACCGGAGACTCAACCTTGGATAAATCCGCGGTCAATGCGTTCCGAAAGTGGCGATTTAAACCTGGGACGGTCTCGAAGGTTAGAATCCCTATCGAATTTAGCATGCCCGGTGCCTCGCATTAGCTGAGGGGCGGGATCTCCTCGTCTCAGACACGGCTGCCAGTGAAACCGTTCCCCGGGCGCGCGCCACAATTGGCCGCGCCCTAAACCTATCTGCCATCGTGACGATCAGACCGCTCCCGAAAGGGCAACGTTTCCGCAACGCGTTCCTTCCTCTCCAACGGGGATTCGGATTTCTAATTCAAAAAAGAGTTTTGCGCATGTTTTCACTGCGTTGTGCTCCATGGCGGACGCTAGGTATTTCAGCGATTCAGCATTCGCGCCGCATTGCGCAAAATTGCGCCGTTTAACACACAAAACATTTCACACCGAGGAAAACGACCGTGAACGTTTTAGCCTCCCTATTGTATCGGCTCTGCTCGGCTCGCCTCCGGCCCGCTTTTAGAACTTCGCCGGGTCTCTCTCGCACGCGCGCGCGTAAAATGCGCGTAAAATGGTCGGCGGCCAGAGCTGCGGCTTCTTAAACGTAAGGCTCAATTCCCGAACCGATGGGTGGGCCAAACATCACGCTGGAATAAGCAGAAAGCATAAAAATCAAAATCTTAATTGCTATCCTTGACAAACTTGTTTTCCGTACTAATGTTAAAGTGTGGAAACAAACTCTGAACCAAAACCGAAACTTGCTGAACTTCCTAAGATCGTTGAGATACTTGCTGAACTTCGTAAGATCGCCAACAGACTTGATGAGGCAGCAAATGCTTTAGCTGGGCTAGCTGGACATGAGGAGGCTTGGTCGCTTGAGGAAGCTACGGAGGAAGTCGTACGTCCCTCAGTGGTAACATTATCCGAGCCTGAAGTTGGATTTATCGAAGAGGAGCAACTTGTGCCGGAGGCGGCTTACCGTAAGGACGGGCCAAATGGTCAGTTGGCGCCGCTGGCTGAGCCAATTTCTAAATCCTCAGCGGGGCTAGTTGTCGAACAAACGGTGGAGAGCTCGCTGCCAGATATCCGACAGACGCCCAATGGAGCTTCGCCTTCGGCAGTCCTCCCAATGCCTCGCCAGATGGCGCGACGCACCGAGCCATCGGACCAGGAGATTCGCCTTCGGGCCTACTTCCTTTCCGAACGCCGCCGTAGCTTTGCGATGCCGGGTGACGCAGATTCGGATTGGCACGAAGCCAAGCGCCAGCTCCTTTGCGAATCAGATGAACTAGGTGGGCTTTCTACGATAACAGCGGGAGAGTCGGGCAGAATTCTCCGAGCAATAGAGGACGTCGCGCTGTCCGTCACGGTAGCGTCAGCAAAGCCTCGAGTTGAATCGATTGAACAAGAAAAAGGTATGCCGTACGAAACAACTTCCACTGAGATTCAATCGTCCGCAGCCGAGGCGATCCCTGAACCCATATCTAATTACCCAAATGCTGTTTCCGCTGAGCCAATATTTCCACAAACAACGACACTTCCAACCAAGCCCAACACCACGCAAATCCAAACTGCTCCAGTTGACAAGTCACCATTCGCTGTCATGGCCAAAACGCCCCGCACTGGCCCAGCTGGAACGTCCGTGGACGTCACGTTCTCATTCGAGATCACAGCTGTCCAGCTGACGCCAACCTTCGAAATGGATGCTTTGACAGTGCGCCCCGCATCCAGGTTGGTCATGATGCGCTTGGCTCTGCACCTGCAGTCTCAGCCAACCAAGAATTTACAAGTCAGTTTTGAAGCGGCAAAAATTCAGCCTGTCGGGGGCACATTAGGCACTCTTCGGATGCTTCCTTTTAAACAGCAGAGGCCTGTTGCGAATGGTTCGCATTCATCTGCACCCGCGGGATTGCAGGTCGTCCCTAATTTCGAGGCTGCACCAGTCCAACTCACGCCATCCGAACCGGCCCAAGCGACTGTCTTTGTGACAGTCCCGTGCGAAATCAGCATCGTAGAGTTCTCCCCGTTGTTTGAGATTGCTTCCGTTATTTTGAACTCGACCTGCAAACGGGTGTTTGTGCAATTGCCTGGCACCAGTCCCGGCGGAGAAGAGACAGCTCGCGTGTTCGAAATTGCAAATTTGGAGCTCACCGAAAGCGGCGACATTTCCACGATGCAGCTAAATTTGCTGGGTCCGGCCGAGGCGAGCGTAACGTGAAATGTGTATGACGGTTTAGCGCGAACGCAGCTGAGTCGCAGAAACGGTTCCGGTGGATCAATTTACAGTCAAAACAAACTTCTCCACCGCCGTATTCCCGGCGTTGGATGCTTACCATGTCCCAATGAACCCGGCTCCGGTTGCCGTTATTCGCTTCCTCGTAAGCTTGGGCCGGAGTGAGTTGAAACGAGCCAGTGATTTTCCGATCAGGCAAGATGTCCCGCATCGGCTGCAAGATGCGCGGATTAAAGCCGAGCGAAAATTCACACTGTAAACATAGAAATCAAAATCTTAATTGCTATCCTTGATAAGCTTGTTTTCCATACTTATGTTAGACTGTGGAGACAATCTCTGAACTAAAATCGAAAGCTGCTGAACTTCGTAAGATCGCCGATAAACTTGATGAGGCGGCAAATGCTTTAGCTGGGGTAGCTGGACATGAGGAGGCTTGGCCGCTTTCATTAGCGAACGCGACATCAGAATTAGGCGATTTGGCCAGCGTGTCAGGGGTAAACGCGATCTTCCGCGTTTTGACAGAAGCCGGTACCCCCCTGAAAAAGACAACTTTGTCGCAACAATTGCGAGACCGTGGCAAGGCAATTGGGGACAATACGCTGCAATCATATTTGAGTCGGGACAAACGTTTCCAGAGTTACGGGCGTGGACGATGGGGTTTGACTCGTTAACGATCGAGCGACGAAGGCGGCTCTGGTTTAGCCGAACGCTCGTCCGCCGCTCTACGCGCACGCGCGCGGCGTCGATCTAATCAGCGATGCGCTGCCATTCGGTCGGCTGTGGCAGGGCGAGCCGAATGCGGCCAGCAACGCGCAACTCCAGGGCGAAATCAGCTTGACAAAAATCGTGCGCCGTGAGCAAAATCATCTGCCTCAAAAGTTCGCACGGCTCATGAAAACACTGGCGCAGCGACGACGAGACGTCGTTGATTTGACGAAACGAGGCCGGCGCGTTCTAAAGGCTTCCATCAACTTGGTTCAGCAATGCTGGGCTAAACCAAATAGGCTTAAACATTCGACGATCTCCATACACGTTTACGAGATTCGGCCGCGAGCCGATAAGCGCGGTTTTGATCTAATCAGCGATGCGCTCCCATGCAGCCCCCTGTGGTATCGCGGCCCAAAGGCAATCAGGGATGCAATCGGCTATGCAAAGTTTTACAGCCGCTCACATGATGCTGTGATCCGGGTTTACGATGCGGCGGGCAACGAGATCGAAACGCATCAACATGCGGGCGACTTCGAGAGCGGTGAGCTTTTACTCTCTTCACATCGCAGTTTCGCTAAACCGAATGCCCATGATTCCGCGTTTATCGCGTGATCACGAGGTAAGGAAGCTGATCACAAACGCACTCAACTTTTCATCCCCACAACGAAGCGCTTTCCATCGCCGCGATGCGGTTTTGCGATCGCTCTCATTCGCCGCTCCTGTTCAATGGCAGGCGGCAATTCGAACAGATTCTCAATCATCTGCCCGGTGATGTAGCGGTTGCGATGATGCCAGCACGCCTGCGGGGTCGGCCTTGTGATAATTCCGCTCTTTTTTAATCCACCTAGTCCTTTCCCCGATCGCTTTGAGTCAGCCTTGAAAGGTTCTAACTCCGTAGGTGGATTCCCTCCCGAGAGTGCGATTACGAATGCAGTCACATGATGCTGTGATCCGCGTTTACGATGACGCTGGCAACATAGTCGAAATCGATTGTCCGTCATTTCCAGTACCTGTCCCGGTGCTGTCTGATGCACACGTTGAATGGCGTGTATTATTTGTGTATGCCGCGCGATTCGATTATTTTGATTTTACGAGTTAGACAAAAAGACGCGGCCGGGCACGATCGTAATTGCTCAAGCAACAGCTGGCCGATTGAGAGGCAAATCGAGGTTCTCGCTGCGGGGCTCCAGAAAGGGGGTGGCAGCTTGAACAAACCGCACCGCAAATGGTCGTTAACAAATAGTAAGCTGCGTAGCCCAAAAAACAGCATCCGGCATTTGACAAAAAGCCGTCGCGCTTCACCGCGCGGCGGCTTTTTGTTTTTCCTCAAATCCAAAGCTGTTATCCACCCTACCACTCTCCGAACTCGTCCGCGTGCTCGTGTGTCTCATTCACGTCCCAAGCTCTATCAGATCTCGGCTGCGAAGCAGAAGGCTGTCGCAACAACTGAAGGTCACGCCGCAACAAGGCCATCCTTAACGGATAACCGCCCCTAACCTTCTGCCGTAGCCTCGCCTTCTCCGCAGCAACGCCTTTGCTACGCGAAAATTATTGTGACCGTGGCCATCAATGGGCAAGACAAACTCCGACTTTTTTCGTGCCTTTCCAAACGCCAGGTTATTTATCGCGGGTACTCTCGACCTTTCTCGTTTAGTGGTCCAAGGCGTTCCAGACGCTTCTCGTAAACCACGTAATACTTCCATCTCAACATGCATTTAGGCGTCAATTTGTCTTCTCGTCACGTCTGATTCGAGCCCTGGCCGAGCAGATTCAGCTGCATCATGCTGATGTCGCCGCGTTCATCGAGCTGCAGGTTCGTTATCTCGAACACCGGGGCTCCTTCGCCTGAGCTTGAACTCAAGCCCGGCAGCTGTACGTGAACTCGCTTGGAACTTGAATTCAGTGTAACAGAGGCAACCTCAAACGACGGCGAAAATTGGATCGCGCCGATTTGGAAGCGGGCTCTGACCTTGACACATGCCCGTCCCTCTTGCGAAGGAGTAAGCCAGATAGGCGCGGCCTTGAGGTTAGGTACGAATTGCAAACCTGCGATCGCAAATGAAGGCGAACCGTCAGCCAAAGGTTTTTGCTGTTGAGAACGAACCACTTGTATTTTGCCAAGTCCGTCCCCTGCGAGTGCAACCTTTGCAATCTCGAAAGCGACTTCCGAATCGGTCATCGGCTGCGAGTCTTGGAAAGGACCCAGACGCATAGTCACCACCTTGGACGCCGGCCGGACTTGCAGGGCACCGACTTTGAAGGCCGGCGTTAGTTGCACAGAAGCAACCTCGAAGGAGAAAGTCAGTTCGACGGTAGTATGCGTGGTGCCGGGAGGTGGTTGTGGCTTCGCCACGAGCGGAGTTTCGGTTGTTTCAGACATAGTTGCGGGTGTGGCTATTTTCGATGGCGATGATACGGGTTCCGGAACGTACGAGGGGACCTCGTGGACTGCTTCAGCTGTGGAGGGTTCCATCCCGTTAGCGCTCACTTGCGGAATTGCTTGCTCTTGCGGGAGCGGTTCCGCCATAGCGGCTGCTACTGGCTCCATAGCTGGCGTTGCGGCTACCTCAGCAACCACCGGTAACGCACTGGGCTCCTCCGTCGGTGGTGGCACTTGCGGTATTGCTTGCTCTTGCGGGAGCGGTTCCGCCATAGCGGCTGCTACTGGCTCCATAGCTGGCGTTGCGGCTACCTCAGCAACCACCGGTAACGCACTGGGCTCCTCCGTCGGTGGTGGCACTTGCGGTATTGCTTGCTCTTGCGGGAGCGGTTCCGCCATAGCGGCTGCTACTGGCTCCATAGCTGGCGTTGCGGCTACCTCAGCAACCACCGGTAACGCACTGGGCTCCTCCGTCGGTGGTGGCACTTGCGGTATTGCTTGCTCTTGCGGGAGCGGTTCCGCCATAGCGGCTGCTACTGGCTCCATAGCTGGCGTTGCGGCTACCTCAGCAACCACCGGTAACGCACTGGGCTCCTCCGTCGGTGGTGGCACTTGCGGTATTGCTTGCTCTTGCGCGGGCGGTTCCGCCATAGCAGCTGCTACAGGCTCCATAGCTGGCGTTGCTGCTACATCAGCAACCGCGGGGATTTTGCTCGGCTTTCCCGTTGGTGGCGGCATGTGCGCATCCGGTTGGACTTGGTCGATCGCTCCGAACTGAGGCCCCTTGACCGGCTCAACGACCGGTGCCACAACTGTCTCAGCCACTGCACGCGTTTGACCGGACTCCGACGCCCGCGTGCTACTAAACGATGAAAGCCCGGAAGCTTCTGCGACAACTGAAGCGGCTGCGGCCCCTAGGATCGGTGCAGCCACCCGGTGTATCTTGTGATCCGCTTCTGCGTTTTGAGAAACCGGCGTTTGTGGAACTGTGCCTCTCAAATCCGTCAAACCATCAAAAGCACCGCCCGATTCTATTAAACGCAAAGCCGTGCGCTGCATTAACGGCTTTGACGCTGTTAATCGCAGTGAGACCTGGCGCGGCCCGCCCAAAAAACCATTGTCCGACGAAATGCCCTTGTGAAAGGACAATATGCTCGGTTCACTGGGGTTAGATACGGGCGACCCGGAAGAGCCGTTCGAGAAGTAACTCGGTGTCGTGAACGTGTAGCGTCGACCCTGGGAAACAACCGCCCCACCTAAAAACAAGATGCCGGCTAACAGCAGTCCGCCCACCAACCACGTCCGATGGCTCGTCACAAACCCGGTGACAGAAGTCCACGAGTCCGATGCGAGTATCTTGGTCGGCGTTTTGCCGACTGCCGACGGTGACGGCCTTATTGCAGCAGTAGGCGACTGCTCAGCCTTCCCAGTGGCAACAGCAGCAGCATCCTCAGAGGGCGAAGCGGCTGCGCCCGGCAATCCTCCCGGAGAAAGCATTTTGGCTGGTTGAGCGCTCGTTTGACCCGCAAGCGGTTCGCTGGGGGCGGAGACGGCACTCTGTTCCGATGATGTCCCCAGAGTTGTGCCTTCCGCCCCGCTGCTCGGGTTGTTCGCTGCCAGGTCCGAAAAAGCAAGCGATTCGGTTTTCGCTGTTTCTCCCTGTTTGTTGGCAACAGCAACCCTCTCAGGAATAGGACTTGGCTCAATCGCCGGACCGCCCTCCGCCTGGGACGCGCCGACGTTTGTTGTGTCGAACGCGAGCGCCGGTGCAGTCGAACCTTCCGGCCGCTGTATCCACCCAACATCGTAAAAAGCGTCAGCAAAAACACTGTTAAGCGCTGGCGAATAAATCTTGTTAGCTGAACCGGCCCAATCAGCGGCCTTCTCCGCATTGTTGTGTTTGTACTCCCACGCAGCCTGAGCGTAATAGAGAGCCGGCGTATCGCCTGTAAATTGGAACTCCTCCATCATGGCGTGCGCGCGGCTCTCTTTGCCTTCGAGCAAAAGCGTCATGTAAATCTTGAATTTAATAAGCTCTGCCGCCTGATTCTTATCGCCACCTGGAGTTCGCTTGTACAGCGCCTCGAAACGCTCCCGCGCTTTTGCGTAGTCCTTCTTTTTGAACGGAATTTGCGCGAGATTATATTGCGCTTCGCGGAACTTTGGATCAAGCTTGGCTGCTGTCTTAAATGCAGCTTCGGCCTGGTCAAATTGCTGTTGCTGCATCAGAATCTCGCCACGCAAATTGAGGGTCGCTGGCTGATTCGGATCGGCCTGGTCCGCTTCATCAACTAATTTAAGCGCTGTCGCGAAATCGCGCTGCCGGAGCGCCTGCTGCGATTGCTCGAATTTGGAACGTGCGACGGCCTTCGTTTTTTCCGAGCGCTCGGCGGCTGTCATCAGCGGCAATGACGGTCGCGCTTCGCCGGCTGGCTTTTCCAGCCATCCGATTTCGTAAAGTGATTCTGCAAACAGTTTGTTCAGCTGCGGCGTGAAGTTCTTCTGTGCCGCGCTAATCCAGTCGTTCGCTTCCTTTTGATTCTTCTGTTGAAGTGCGACGGCTGCCTTCACATAGTCAACAGCCGGGGTATCGGGCGAAAGTTCCAGCTTGGCCAAAATGGAATCCACCATGTTCCCTTTGCCTTCCATCAGGTACGTCAGAAGAATTTTGTATTGGATCAGCTGCGAAGCTTCTTTTGCCAGATCGGATTCGCCACTGGAGAGCAGCTGTTCGAAGCGCTTCCGCGCCTCCCCCCAGTCTTTTTTGAGAAACGGGATTTGCGCCAGGTTAAAGCGCGCATTCCAAAACTTTGGATCGATCTTGGCGGCTTCCTGAAACGTGGTTTCCGCTTGATCGTAGTTGCCTTGTCGCATCAGGATGACCCCGCGCAAATTTCGCGAGGCGGCCAGATCAGGCTGGCGCGCATCGATCGCGTCGAGTTGCTTTAGTGCCTCCGAAAATTTCTTTGCATCGAACGCCTTATAAGCGCCGTTGTACATTTCCTCCAATTCCGCTCTCGTCGGTGCGACATTGTCGGCCGCAAATGAACTAAACCCCAACGCTACAACCGCAGTCATTGTCCAAATTCTCATGAAGTAACGATTCAAGCCCCGTTCGCTGTCCGTGACAAGTGGAAAGTTGCTCATGCGAGTCGATTTTTCAGCGCCCTTCGGAAAAACAGCGAGCCGATCGTGATCACGTCCCTGCTGTCCTTAGTCATTGAGATTGGCCACGATCCGTAAACCTTCCAAGGTGAGGTGCGGCCGAATCACACCGATCTCCTGCAACCGTCCGGCGATCAGGCGCGCGTAGCCGCCTGTCGCTATGACGTAAACCTTCTTGTGCGGAAACTGCTCTGCTTTGATTCGTGCAAGGATTTCTCTGACTAATCCGCGATATCCGATTACCGCACCAGATCGCATCGCCTCGATTGTCGACTTACCGACCGCGTGCCGCGGCTCTTTCAACGAAATCCTGGGCAAAAGAGCCGTTCGTTTGTAAAGAAAGTTCGTCATTGCTTCGAGTCCCGGCGCAATCAAGCCGCCGATGTACGTGCGACGCTCGGAAACGATGTCGAAAGTCACCGCTGTGCCAAAATCGATCACGACCGCGGGAAATCCATAGAGCTCCGCAACTGCTGCAGCGTTTGCCAGTCGGTCCGCACCAATCGACTGCGGCTTGGGGTAATCAATTCCCACGCCCAGATTTAGCTTCCAATCCAGCCAGAGCACTCTGGCCCTTTTTCTTGCCGCCTTTGCTATCGCGGAATTTTTTGTCGGCACCACCGACGAAACGACAACTTTCCGCACGTTTCGTTGACGGAGCAATCCACCGACCACACTGTGTGAAAGCTTCTTCGTGGCGATTCGCGCGGGGGCCGAGAGTCGCCTTCTCGATGCAAACGCAAACTTTGCATACGAGTTACTAATATCGATCAACAAATAGTCTGACCTGGGCACAACGAACAAGATGCAGACACTGAACCCCGGGTGTCGTCAAGCTTGTGTCCGATGCGTCCGATTGATCGTGGGCCGCTGTTCTCGCGAGCCGCTGCTGCTTTGCTTGCGACCTAGTTTGTCGAGCGTACCGTGCGGTTGAATGAGAAGATTGATCCATCGCCCCCGTCGCTTGCGGCGCTCCCCTGCTTTGCGAAATCTCGTCCGGGAGACGCAATTGAGCGTCCACGATTTCGTTTTGCCGCTGTTTGTAAACGAAAAACTGGATGAACCCCGGCCTATCGCCAGCATGCAGGGAGTTTCTCAGCTGCCCCTAAAACAAATTGCAGATGAAGCATGCCGCGCTCATGACCTTGGGCTCCAAGCGGTCTTGCTTTTCGGAATTCCAGAACACAAAGACGAACAGGCGTCCGGCGCTTACTCAGAAAATGGAATCATTCAGAAAGCGTTGCGAGCTATTAAAGCAAAGTGTCCAGATCTGGTCGCCATCACCGACGTTTGCCTGTGCGAATACATGAGCCACGGGCATTGCGGCGTCACACGCATGGATGGAGATCATTTCCATGTCCTCAACGACGAGAGCGTTGAGCTTTTGGTCAAGACGGCGCTCTCTCACGCAGCAGCGGGTGCAGACATGGTGGCGCCAAGTGACATGATGGATGGCCGCATCCGCGCAATTCGCGAGGCGCTCGATCTCGGAGGCTTCGATCAAACTGGGATAATCAGCTACGCTGCCAAATTTGCGTCGGCGTTTTACGGGCCATTCCGCGAGGCAGCCGAAAGCCCGCCGCAGTTTGGCGATCGCCGTTCTTACCAGATGGATTTCGCCAACGCAAACGAAGCTCTGCGCGAGGTCGCTCTGGATATCGACGAAGGAGCGGACATCCTGATGGTAAAACCCGCCTTGCCATATCTCGACATCTTATGGCGTGTCCGTGAGCGCTTCGGAAAACCGACTGCCGTTTACCATGTCAGCGGGGAATATGCGATGGTCAAAAGCGCCGCCGAAAAAGGGCTCTTGGACGAACGTGCTGCTATTTTTGAAATTATGACCGCCCTCAAACGCGCCGGCGCGGACATTATCATCACTTATTGGGCGCGCGATCTCGCGCAATGGGTGCCGGAGTAATAAGCACCAAAGGTGAAACGGAGGCGCATACGCGGCTAAAACGACTCGCGTTCGTATGGGCACAGGCACAGGGGTTTTCCGCGTGCGCAATGGAAGTGAGTTTGCCGAAGTGTCGCTACCGTGCTGATCTGGCCGCGTGTCGATGGCGGCGAAAACAGATTGTATGGACAGCAGTCTTTGAATGCAAACAAGCGCTTTGCGATCTGCGGCGCGATAATTGCCACCGCGAGGCCGCGAGCCGCCGGCTCGACGCGATCTGCAAGCGCCGCCAGATTCTTGAAACATGCCTTCGTGAGCACTATCCGAACCTGCGAAATGGCGATTCGCTTTTCCCCGAGTTCGATCCGCAGGCCTTCACCGCGATCGGGCACCGCGGTCATGCGCGCCTGTTACATGATCTGCGCGCGCTACAAAATCGTCTCTACGATTGCACCAAGTTCGACAAATTAGTTCGCTACCGCTGCGCGAACTTGTTCTTTCTTGTCTTGCCCGAGCAATTGTTTCGCGAACCGGAGATCCCGGCGGGCTGGGGCGCGCTCGTGGAATCAGATGGCGTCCTCACACTTGTGCGCAAACCAATCTGGCACGAGACAACAACCGAGGATCGCGTTCGCCTTCTGCAGCGAATCGCCATTGCCGGAACGCGAGTGCTGAATCAAAAGCTGGAAATCGGATGCGATGGGGTCGACCCCGAACATCGCCGATCGGTCCGTAGCAGCGATTGCTATTCCGGCGCCTGAATGGGCACGAGCAAATTGTGCCCGGTCATCTCTTTTGGCTGAGGCAATCCGAGCAAAAATAAAAGAGTCGGCGCCACATCGGCAAGAATTCCATCTTCGCAGCGGAACTTTGCTGCATCGCTGGCAACGTAAATGAAATGCACAAGATTGCTGGTATGAGCGGTGTTAGGTGAGCCATCGGGATTGCGCATCTGCTCGCAATTTCCATGGTCGGCGGTGACGAGGGCTTTGCCGTCAATCTCGAGAAGTTTTGAAATAATTCGTGCGGTACATTCATCCACAGTCTCTACGGCTTTGATTCCAGCTTCGACGACACCGGTGTGACCGACCATGTCGGGATTGGCGAAATTCAGGATGATGAGATCGTAATTTGCCATTCGTGCCAGCACTTCATCGGTGACCTCAAACGCGCTCATTTCCGGTTTCAAATCGTAGGTAGCAACTTTTGGTGAGGGAATCAGTTTGCGGTGTTCACCCGGAAACGGTTTCTCAATTCCTCCATTAAAAAAGTAAGTTACATGCGCGTATTTCTCCGTCTCGGCGATGCGCAATTGCTTTTTCCCCGCGGCGCTCACGACCTCCGCGAGGATTTTGTGAAGCTCTTGCTGCGGAAAAATGAACGGCGAAGGAAAGCGGACGTCGTATTGCGTGAGGCTGACAAAATGGACTTGCGGCCATACCTCACGATAGAAGCCGTCGAAATCCTTTAGCAAAAAGGCTTGCGACAATTGCCTGGCCCGATCGGCGCGAAAGTTGAAAAACAAAACTGAGTCGTCATCTCGCACCCGCTGCTCGTCTGCGTCGGCGAAAATCAGCGGCGGCATGAACTCATCCGTTTTGCCAAGTGAGTATTGCCGCTCAACCGCCGCGGACGGCGATGATTTGCAGATCTCGCCGCGGCCAAGAACGATTGCGTCCCATGCCTTTTTCGTGCGGTCCCAGCGCCGATCACGATCCATCGCGAAATAGCGACCAATGACGGTAACTATCTTAGCTCCGCGTTTCTCCAGTTCCTTTTCACACGTCCTCAAAAACGCGGCTCCGCCGGTAGGAGAAGTATCTCGGCCGTCGGTAAAAGCATGGACGAAGATGTCCATTACGCCTGTTTCACGCGCGGCGTTAGCCAGCGCAATCATGTGCAAATAATGGCTGTGCACGCCGCCGTCAGAAACCAGGCCTAGCAAGTGAAGCCGATGACCGCGCGCGCCCGCGAATGTTTGTTGCAAAACTGGGTTACGCGTTAGTTCGCCCTTTTCGATTGCTTCGTTAATTCGGGTCAGATCTTGATAAACGATCCTACCTGCTCCCAGGTTAAGGTGGCCAACTTCCGAGTTCCCCATCTGTCCCTCCGGCAAACCGACGTCGGCGCCGCTGGCGCTCAATTTAGACCAAGGATAATCCTGGCAGAGCTTGTCGTGAAAGGGCGTCGACGCGAGCAGCGTTGCATCTCCGTTCTCTTTGCACTTGTCGCGGCCGGCTGGATTGATGCCCCAGCCATCGCGAATGATGAGCATCACTGGGCCAGCCATACGTTGCCCGCACTTTGGCGATGAACGAGAAAGTCGACAAGCGGTTCTTTCGTTGACAACCGAACAGCCGCGCGCCTACATCGGCCTCGTGAAATGGCGCAATCAGTTGCTCGCGCTCTTTTGTCTTCTCGTGTTTGCGGGCGTCGGTGTTCTTTATTTTCAACACTGGGTCATCCGGAAACCATTTGGAATTATCTTATTTGTCGGGGAAGGGCTTTCTCCCGCTCGGCTGGCGCCTACGCGTGTCTATGCTGCCGGAGCCGGCACCCGCTTGAACGTGGATTCGATGGCGCATGCGGCTTTGGTAATGAATTACTCGAAGGATTTTGCCGCTCCAGATCAGCCGGCTGCCGCAACCGCAATCGCAACAGGTGAGAGAGTCACCAATCGCGCGCTTGCGGTGAATAGCGACGGGAAGCCTATTAAGAGCATCGTTGAACTAGCTCGCGAGCATGGACGAGCCACAGGACTGGTGACGGACACAAAACTCACTGATCCAACCAGCGCGGCTTTTTACTCGCACCGAAGTATCGCCACCGATGCCGAGAAGATCGCCGCTGACTTCATGGATCGAGGAAATATAGACATCGCATTGGGTGGCGGCGCGGCCCAATTTCTTCCCGCCACAAAAGGCGGCGACAGACAAGACAATCGCGATCTGTTGCTCGAACTCCGGGGCAACGGGTTCGATATTGTTCGAACGCGAACCGAGCTGGAAACAATTCCCGCGTGGCGCCGGCCGAAACTTTTCGGTGTTTTTGATGACGGAGACCTCGCGTTCACGAACCAGGTGGAAGAAAGAAGTCAGCAACCAAGTCTTTCAGACATGGTGCGGCGCGCAATCCAATTACTTCAATACAACACTGGCGGCTATCTGCTGGTTGTTGACGCGGGGCTGATGCGCAAAGCAGCTCAAGATAACAACGGAGAAAGAACCCTCAGCCAAACAGTTGAACTGGATCGCGCAGTGGGCATTGCACGAAGCTATGGAGGACCAAGATCGACAATCATCGTTTGCGGCGACGTGGCGATCGGTGGACTAAGTTTGAATGGATTTCCTTTTCGCAAAGATAGCGGCATCGCGCTGTTAGGGTTTAATTCAGCGGGCCAGCCGTGGATCACTTGGGCGACCGGTCCTCACGGCGACAAATCGTATGGAGCGGCGAAAATACCTGGCAAACAAGACGGCAATGAGACCAAAGAACCGGAGCAGGACCAGCCGGAGCCGGCAGCGTTCTATACGAAGTCCGCGCTGATCACTGTTGAAGATGTCGTTGCGTTCGGCAACGGCCCTGGAACCGACGCGCTGGAAGGTGTAGTGGAAAGCACAGCTGTTTTCGAGATTTTGCGCGACGAGCTTTGATCTGTGGACCGGATGCGACAAGACGTGCGCGAATATCACGGCGCTGCGTCTGCGGTTGTTTCAACGCCGTTTAAGCGCCGCTACTTTGGGGTCTCATGATAAGGCATGTGCAGTCGGTAAAGAGCTATCTGTTGCTCAAGTTCCGTGGTTAACGAATCATCGTCATGCATTCGCGCCAGTTGCACCGCCGTGCGGGCGCTTTCAATGGCCTTTCCGAATTGCCCGGTCTCCGCATACGCCGCTGCCAGAGTACGTAGCACAACGGTGTTCGTACCTCCCGACAGTTGATCCGCTTGCCTCGCAATCTCAACTGCCTTGCCACCGTTTCGCAACGATTCGCTGGGAGAGGTAGCCAGCAGCCAGGCTAGATTCGTTAAGGCAGAAATCGATTGTGGAAAAATTCGCAGCGCTTTTTCGTAATGTCGGATGGCTTCGGCTGTTTCGCCTTTTTCATCGAGGGCAGCAGCCAGCACGGTGTGACAATCTGCATCGTCAGGCCGGATCAACAGAGCAGCGCGGCAATGCGCGATTGCAGTGTCGAGTTCGCCTTTCTCGACAAACGCTCGGCCGAGACTATAGCGCGCGAGAAAGTGATCGGGCCATATTGCTATTGCTTTTTGGTAATGAATGATCGCTTCGTCGATTCGTTTTTTCTCAAGTAGAGCATTGCCCAAAGACACCTGACCATCTGGATCGTTTGGTTCCATGGCTACCGCTCTTTCGCAATGGAAAATCGCTTCGTCCACTTTGCCTTGTGCTAAGAGAGCCGTGCCCAGATTGTACTCGGCATCCCACGAATCGGGCTGCATTCGCAAGGCAGCCCGGTAATGAGCGATCCCATCATTGAGCTGGCCTTTCTGGAGGAGGACGATGCCGAGGTTAGTGTGAGCCATCCAGCATTCGGGATTTCTTGCCAGCGTGGTGCGCCACAGCGTTTCGATATCGCCATACATTGCGGCTTGTCGCCACGTCAACGCCGCCAGGGTGGCAACCACAACCAACGCCGTGCTCAAAATGAAGGCGCGATACTGCTTGAACACACCGGCCAGACTAAATACGCCTGCCGAGAAGAGAGCGATCGGCCCGATGCATGCCAGATACTGATAGTGGTCCGCGACGAATGTGTACCGAAATGTGAAGAGCATGATAAACCCAAGCACCGGGCTGAGCGTGGCTACGAAAAATGCTGCTGCGACTTCGGCGCTGCGCCCCACATAGCGCCTTACGAAGTAGATCGCTGCGCATAATACGATTCCCGCCAGCAACCAGGTGTAATCCAGCAGGTGCTGCGGAGAGATGTTCCACCTTGGATAAATGAAGGTCAGATTAGACGGCCAGATCAGTTTGCTCAGATAAAACCACACAGCCCGGCTTGCGATGAGAATTCGCTCAATCGGAGTCAGGAATGCAAAGACGGCTCGGCTTGTGCCCTGATGGTATCGCTCCCACCAGACCGCGAGCAGACCCATGCCCATGCCCAAGATAACAAAAGGAAGAATCTGGATCAGACGTCGCGTGTTAATCCGCCTTTTCTGTAACCAAAGAATCAATAACAACGCCGCCGGCAAAGTACATGCCGTGCTCTTGGCTGAGAGCGCAAGTACGTAGAAGACCAGGGCCAGGCCATAAAAAGGCCAGGGCCGCTTCGTCCGCTCATCAATAAACACGATCCACGCCAGGAGCGTGAGGAGAAAGAAAAAGCCCATCAGCACATTTTTGCGTTCGGTGATCCAGGCAACCGATTCCACCTGCACGGGATGCAGAGCAAAAATCGCGCCCGCGAGCCACGCGCCCGGCACGTTCAGGCGCGCCAGCAGCCGCCACACCAACAGCGCGTTCGCAACATGAAGCAGAAGATTAATCCAATGGTAGCCGGAAGGATGCAGTCCCCAAATTGCTCGCTCGAGGCGAAAGGTGGTATAGACGAGCGGAAAATATTGCGAAGGCGAGTCGAGCGAAAACCAAATCCGCCGTAAACCGTCGGATGCGGTCAGCAGATCGTTCTTGATGATGTAATCGTCGTCGTCCCACAGGAACCCGCCGTTCCACGCGGGCCGATACGCGAATATCGTCACGGCCGCCAACAACGCGCCGAAAACGCAGGCGCGTCCACGCGAAGAAAAGGCCAGTTCAGGAATCTTTCGCAGCATTGGCATATCAGACGCCGTTTTGAGAAACCGCAGTGCAATAGAAATCGCTCAGTTGCAAGCCGCCCTTTTGTATCGGAAAAACACGTTTCGTGGCGCATGAGATCGATAGAAACCGGAAAACGTTGCGTTTTGGCTGGTACGCGCTGGCTGTAATCGTTTTCGGCCTGGTAATCGCAATCCGGATTCGATTGCTGGGGATTCCACTAGAACGCGACGAAGGGGAATACGCTTATGCCGGCCAACTGATGCTGCAAGGCATCCCTCCGTACATGCTCGCCTACAACATGAAGTTTCCGGGCACCTATGCCGCCTATGCCCTCATCATGTCAATCTTCGGACAGACAATCTTCGGCATTCACTTGGGCTTGCTCCTCGTCAATACCGCCACAAGCGGGCTGATTTTCTTATTAGGCCGACGCCTTATGAATAATTCCACGGCCGGAATCGCCGCAGCAACCACGTATCTCGTTCTATCCGTGAGTCCATCGGTCCTTGGTTTGGCTGCTCACGCGACGCATTTTGTCATGCTGCCAGTCCTTGGAGGAACCCTGCTTTTGCTCAACGAATCGGGTCGCCAACATTCGGGTCGATTATTCGCAAGCGGACTGCTCTTTGGTCTTTCAGTACTGATGAAACAGCCCGCTGTTTTTTTTATTGTGTTTGCAGCGATTTATCTCGTCTTCAAAGATGTCCAGCGTGGATTCGGGCTAAAGAGCATCCTTCTGCGAACTCTGTTCTTTAGTACGGGTGTGATTCTTCCCCTTGGAATTGCATCCTTTTTTCTTTGGCGCGCAGGCGTATTCGACAAATTCTGGTTTTGGACAATCGACTATGCGCGCCAGTATGGCAGCTTGATTCCTCTCAGCCAGGCACCGCAAATTTTCTTGCGTAGCGTAGAGGAAGTAATTGGAGCTGGCTGGGCACTCTGGGGGTTGGCTGGGGTTGGCGCAGCTGTTGGCTTGTGCAACCAGCGAATGCGCGGCAGCACAATCGTTCTCATTGGCTTTCTTTTCTTCTCAGCGCTGGCTTTGTGTCCCGGCTTTCATTTTCGATCTCATTATTTCATCCTGGTTCTGCCGGCAGTCTCTCTCCTTGTCGGCGCTGCAATTAGCAAACTGTCCGATTTGGGCGTCGGCCGGATGATCCTAGTTAGATCGGTGCCGCTGATTTTGCTTGCCGCGACGCTGAGCATGCCACTTCTGTCGGACAAAAAAGTCTTCTTGGAGGTTTCTCCAAGTCAAGCTTGTGGAATGATCTATCCCGAGAATCCGTTCCTGGAGTCCATCAGAATAGCGCAGTATGTGCACGAACATACGCGGCCGGAAGATACGATTGCGGTATTGGGTTCCGAACCGGAGATTTATTTTTATGCGAAGCGACATTCGGCGACTGGATACATTTACACCTACAGCTTAATGGAACCGCAAATATACGCGCAAAAGATGCAACAGGAGATGATTCGCGAGATTGAAGCCGCGCGTCCAAAGTACCTGATCTCGGTCGCGATGTCTTATTCCTGGCTGCGGCGGCCAGACTCCGACCCATTGATCTTCACCTGGGCAAATGAATACATCGCGCAAAATTACGCCGCCGACGGTTTTGTGAACATTGCGCCCAAGGAAACCGATTATTTTTTTGGGAATGTTCCGCCGTCCGTCGAAAGCCTCAAAGACTACATCTTGATTTACAAGCGAAACCCTTAAGCCGCCTTTGCTGACGAAATTTTAGCGCCGCACGTGCACCGTACTAATTCTCATTCAATCGCTCTCCCCAAAACAAGCCGTCATTGGTTAACTGTCTGCGTTTGCGTCTTTCTTGCAGTGCTCACATGGATCGTGTTTGGGCAGACGCTACGGCACGACTTCGTTAATTATGATGATCCGCGTTACGTCTATCAAAACACTAGAATAACCAACGGCCTTGACTTAGCTGGCATTGCCTGGGCGTTCACACATATCCACGCTGAGAACTGGCATCCGGTGACGACGATCTCGCACATGCTGGATTGCCAGTTGTACGGATTAAAGGCTGGAGGGCATCACTTTACCAACGTGCTTCTTCATACGGTTGCCGTGGTCTTGCTGTTTCTCGTGCTCCAACAAATGACTGGTGCGATTTGGCGGAGCGCGTTTGTGGCCGCGCTGTTCGCTATTCACCCCTTGCATGTGGAGTCAGTCGCCTGGGTGGCAGAGCGAAAGGATGTGCTCAGCGGTGTTTTCTTCACGTTAACCCTGCTCGCCTATGTGCATTACGCACGCGCGCCGTCGATCTGGCGCTATGTCACAGTCGCGTTGACGTTTGCGCTCGGTCTCATGTCGAAGCCAATGCTCGTGACGCTGCCTTTCGTCCTTTTGCTTTTGGATTACTGGCCTCTTAAACGGATCAGAACTGAGGAATCACGCGCTGGACGTCAACTGTTGAGGCTCTTCGCGGAAAAGGTTCCGCTAATGGCACTTTCTGCCGTCTCAAGCACTGCCACATATCTCGCGCAGCGAGGTGCACTCGGTTGGACCGAGCAATTGCCAATATTGGCACGGATTAATAATGCCTTCGTGACCTACGTCATTTATGTGCGGCAGATGTTTTGGCCGGCAAAACTGGCAGTCTTCTACCCTCATCCTGAAAACCGGCTGCCGCAGTTGGAAATTGGTCTGGCAGTGGCGCTTCTCGCTTGCATCACCACGACAGCTCTTGTTCTGCGAAAAGTCGCGCCTTATTTAATCACTGGTTGGTTCTGGTATCTTGGAATGCTTGTTCCGGTGATTGGGTTAGTGCAAGTCGGATGGCAGGGTCACGCTGACCGATACACTTATCTGCCACAGGTCGGCCTTTATATTGCTGGCACTTGGGCTATTGCGGATCTGACTGCTTCGTTCCGGCGACGCATACTTCTAGGCGCTGCTGCGTTGCTGATAATCGGCGCGTTAAGCTGGACCGCCTGGATCCAAACGTCTTATTGGCGCGATAGCGAAATGTTGTTCACTCATGCGCTCGCTGTGACCGGAAAGAACGACGTTGCAGAGAACAACCTCGGCATAGTTTTTCTGCAACGGGGTGAGCTGGACAAGGCCATTGCGAAGTTACAAGCAGCCATCGATCTCCGTCCGGAAAATGGTCCTGCCCACAACAATCTCGCAAAAGCCTTCCTTCAAAAGGGCCAGCTAGCCGAGGCAATGATTCATTATCGCAAATTCCTGGAGATAGAACCCCAGAACGTAGAAGCGCGCAATATTCTGGGAACAGCACTCATTCAGCAAGGCCACGTAAGGGAAGCGGTCGAGCAGTGGCAGGATGCACTGGCAATAGAGCCAGAGAACGGCAATGCTGCCAGCAATCTCGCATGGGTGTTCGCAACCTCCCCCGAAGACTCAATCCGAAATGGCGCGCGAGCAGTTGAGCTGGCGGAAAGAGCGCTGCGCCTCTCCGGTGGTAAGATCCCAATGATTTTTCGGATATTGGGAGCCGCCTACGCAGAGAATGGGCGCTTTTTCCAGGCAATTGAAACTGCGCAGCATGGTGCTGAATTAGCTAACAGCCAGGGTAACCAGGGATTGGCGGCCGAGCTTCAGAGCAACATCGCTGTTTACCAGTCTGGCAGACCACTGCGCGACCCCAACCTAACAATTGGCAGTTCGTCGCCACACAGTGAATAAGAACAGGGGGCAGGTTGGCGACTGGCCGAGCCTCTTACCAACAGGCTTTCGAGGTCGTACGAGAATTATCGCTGTATCCCTGTTTCTTGCTGCAATCAGCCTGGCCGTATTCGGTCAAACAATCCGTTATGATTTCGTTAATTTCGACGACGACTTATATGTCTATAATGCACCGGCGATTCAGGCTGGATTAACGCGACAAGGGATAGCGCTTGCCTTTACTAGCCAACACGCCCGCAACTGGCATCCACTAGCGACTATTTCACACATGCTGGACTGCCAGCTGTATGGTTTAAAGGCTGGAGGCCATCACGCTACCAATGTCATTTTGCATACCATCGCGGTATTGCTGCTGTTTCGGGTGCTGCGGGAAATGACAGGCGCAGTATGGAAGAGCACGATTGTCGCAGCATTGTTCGCGGTTCACCCACTTCACGTCGAATCAGTGGCATGGGTGAGCGAACGAAAAGACGTCCTGAGCGCAGTCTTCTTTCTATTAATGCTGAACGCATACGTTCGTTATGCACGCGCACCGTCTATGACACGCTACCTTCTGGTCGCTGTCCTGTTCGCGGCGGGGCTCATGTCCAAGCCAATGCTGGTAACCGCACCCGTGATCCTTCTCCTTCTGGATTACTGGCCGCTGCGTCGCTTTAAACAATACTCCTCAACAACAGGAAAGGTCTTAAACTCCGGCAAACAACTGCGCACAAGGCAGCGGCTCTTCCTGGAAAAGATTCCCTTGCTTCTTCTTTCTGCGGGTTCCTGTTTCGTCACATTTGTGCTGCAAAAACACGCTACTGGCGCAATCCCGCCATTGCCGTTCCTTTGGCGCGTGCAAAACGCGCTCGTCAGCTACGTGATTTACCTTTGGGAGACATTGTGGCCGACACACCTTGCCGTCTTCTATCCCCATCCAAACAACACCCTGCCAATCTGGGCAGTTGTTCTCGCGGTCGCGCTCCTTCTCGCCATCACTGTGTCAGCGATCGTTTTCCGAAACAAACGACCTTATGTGTTCACTGGCTGGTTTTGGTATCTCGTTATGCTTCTCCCAGTGATTGGCCTCGTTCAGGTTGGAGAACAAGGTCATGCCGACCGCTATACCTACCTCCCGCATATCGGGCTGTTTCTGCTCGCAGTTTGGTTGGCTGCTGACTTGGCAGCGGTCCATCAGACCAGATCGCGGCTTGCTACAGCAACGGCGGTGGTAATCATCCTTGCTCTGGCCTGGGCTGCATTCATTCAGACCTCCTACTGGCGCAACAGCGAAATTCTTTGGGCTCATGCACTCGACGTGACTTCTGACAACGATTTTGCCCACAATAATCTCGGGTATCTGTGCGTGGACCAGGGTGAACTGGACAAAGCGATCGCGCACTTTGACGCAGCATTAAGAATTAGGTCTCGTAAGCTGGATCCGCACTACAATGTAGGCTCAGCGTTTGTGCGAATGAACCTCGCCGATGCTCTGGCGCGAAAAGGACAGCCGGATGAAGCGATGGTTCACTACGAGGAGGCAATAAGATTGCAACCGAATTACGCAGACGCCTATTACAATCGCGGAAACGCTCTTTTTGCACAAGGGCGTATCGACGAAGCAATGGCCGATTGGGAAAAAACACTCCAAATACAACCTAATGACGCGGATGCGCACACATGCATTGGCAACGCTCTTTTGAGGAAAGGCTCACTCAAAGAGGCGATCGCCCATTACGAAAAAGCATTGGCATTAGCACCCGGAGACCCTCATTCTCGCAACAACATTGCGTGGGTGTTCGCGACATCCTCTGATGGCTCGATCCGTGACGGCGTTAAAGCAGTCGAGTTCGCGCAAGAAGCAGTGCAGCTTTCGAGTGGCAGAGATCCAAACTTCGTCCGGACACTTGCAGCTGCGTACGCGGAGAGCAGCCGATTCTCTGAAGCAGTCGCCGCCGCACAACAAGCAATCACAATAGCCGCCATGCAGGGTAAGACCGGACTGGCAAACACGCTGAGAAAAGAAATCGCGCTCTACCGCGGACAGATGTCGCTCCGGGAAGTGGAACCCAGGAATTAGGAGCGAGCTTCCGCTTTCGAGGTTTTATTCCGTCGGCACGTCGCGAGACGCTCGAGGCATTCCTTTCGAACAACACAGTGCAATGGCTACAACACTCGTTTTTGCTTCAACCAAGACGGTTGAGAGCGAGCACGACCAATTTATCTAGGCTCCTTATGATAGGGGCGACGCGCCTCGTAAAGCCCAATTTCTTTTCGCAAAACGTCGCTCAACACGACGTTGCCTTGGTTATCGGCTGCCTGCAGTGCCTGGTGAGCTGTGTCTCTGGCCTCATCAAAGCGTCCAGCCTCAGCATAAGCAGCGGCCAAAAT
>Ga0209156_10000154_pt1 | contig 55022 bp, 51 predicted proteins | sample GraSoiAngelo_124_FD_185881 | JGI IMG/M metagenome (GOLD analysis project Ga0209156, IMG submission 185881) | Grasslands soil microbial communities from the Angelo Coastal Reserve, California, USA - 14_0927_05_20cm (SPAdes) (version 2) | ecosystem: Environmental > Terrestrial > Soil > Grasslands... | reverse complement strand
AACTGCAGCTCGAGGAGGCGCTTTCCGGAGTAGGGATCCAGGCGATGATGGCGCCGGCCTCGGGCGCCGACGACAAGGGCGGCGCAGAGGGGGGGCCGGAAAAAGGGTCCGTCGCCGACGCGCGCCCGCGCAGTTGGCTGGGTGCGACGTTTCGGGAGAAGGGCAGCGCGTTGGAGATCACCTCGGTTGCGGAAGGCTCGCCCGCGCAAGCCGCGGGCTTGGCCGCGGGCGACGAAATTGCCGCTGCCGACGGGTTCCGCACCGACTTGAAGCAGCGGCTCGGCCGGACGCAGCCGGGGCAGACGCTGCGCTTGTCGCTCTTCCGGATGGACGAGCTTCTCGAAGTGGGCTTGCAGGTCGCCGCACCGCCGCGCGACACGGTCACGTTCAAGCCGGATCCGAAGGCGACTTCCGAGCAGCTCGCCGCGAGGGAGCGCTGGCTGGGCGCTCGCTGGCCCGACGAGTGATTGCGCGCCGCGCCGCCCGCAGGTAAACACCCGCGCGTGCGGGTCACGGAGATCTTCTACAGCATCCAGGGGGAATCGACGCTCGCGGGAGAGCCCACGGTCTTCGTGCGCTTTACCGGCTGCGACCTGAGATGCCAGTACTGCGATACCGAGTACGCCTTCTACGGCGGGCGTCCGATGTCGCGCGCCGAGATTTTGGCGGAGGTCACGCGGTACCCGGCGCGCTTCGTCTGCCTGACGGGCGGCGAACCGACGCTGCAGAAGGAGCTGCCCGAGCTCGCGCAGGATTTGCTCGACCGCGGATACCAGGTGTCGTTGGAGACGCACGGCCAGCGGCCGCTGGGCGCGGTGCCGCGGGGAGTGCGCAAGATCGTCGACCTGAAGACGCCCGGCTCCGCGGAGCCGCATACGGAGTTCGGCGTCTTTCGCGAGCTGTCGCCCGGCGACGAGGTGAAGGTCGTGGTCTGCTCGCGGGACGACTTCGAGTGGGCGGTCCGCAAGCTCGACGAGCTGGAGGTGTGGGGCAAGGTCCCGGTGCTGTTCTCGCCCTCGTACGGCCGGGTTGCGCCGGCCGACCTCGCCGCCTGGGTGCTCGGGAGCGGGAAGCCCGGCCGGCTGCAGCTGCAGCTGCACAAGGTGATCTGGGGCGAGAAGAGGGGCGTCTAGATGCGCAGGCCATGCTACGTCGTCGATTCGTTCGCAGCACAGGCGCTGGCGGGAAACCCGGCCGGCGTCCTGCTCGACGGTGCGGACCTCGACTCCAGGTCGATGCAGCGCATCGCCGGCGAGCTGAAGCACAGCGAGACTGCGTTTCCGCTTCCGGCGCGAGAGCCGACGGCGGCCCTGCATCTGCGCTGGTTCACGCCGGAATCGGAGGTGGCGTTCTGCGGCCACGCGACGCTGGCCGCCTTCCACGTGCTGGTGGAAGAAGCGAGGCGGATCCGCGTGCCCGACGGCGGCGTGACGCGGACCGCATTCACCTGCAAGAGCGGCAAGCTCAACGTCGAGCTTTCGCGCCGCGAAGGGAAGCTCCGCATCCTGATCGAGACGCCCGCCAGCCGATTCGAGCCGGCCCAGGTGCCGGCCGCGCTCGCCACCGCTCTCGGAATCGTGCCCGAAGCGCTCGATCCGGAGCTGCCGCCGCAGAAGAGCGCCATCCTGGAGGGGAACCTCTACGTCAAGGTCCGGGATCGGGAGACGCTCGCTCGCTGCCGTCCCGATGCCGCGGCTCTGGAGGTGCTCGGAAAACAGCTCGGGGTCGCGGGCCTCGTCGTCTATGCGCTGCGTCCCGTGGCTGGCGTCGATGCCGCCATGCGGTGCTTCTTCCCGGGCTACGGAATCCTCGAGGATCCGGTGACGGGCAGCGCGGCCGGGCAGCTCGGCGCGCTGATCCAGCTGCTGCAGCCAGCGGAGCTGCCGCGGCGTTTCGTGTTCACGCAAGGCGACGAGATGGGGCGCCCCGGGCGCATCGACGTCGAGGTGCGTGCGGACGCAGCCAGTGTGCGGGGCTGGATCGGCGGCAACGCGGTGACGATCCTCCGCGGGGAGCTCGAGCTGTGAAGTCGCGCCGGGCTCCCAGGACGGAGGCGCCGCTCCGCCGCACCGTGCCCGCGCTCCGCGACGTCCACAGCGAAAGGGACTCGCGCAGGCTTGCGCTCGATCGGGCGGGGGTGAAGGGCCTGCGCTATCCGATCTGCGTGCTCGATCGGGCCTGCGGCGTCCAGCACACCGTCGCCGAGATCGACATGAGCGTATCGGTCCCGCACAAGCGCAAGGGCGCGCACATGAGCCGCTTCGTCGAGCTGCTCAACCGGCACCGGCGCGAGATCGACATCCGCAAGTTTCGCGGCCTCTGCGCGGAGCTGCGCCGCGACCACGACGCGGACGCCGCGCACGTGCAGGTCCGGTTTCCGTACTTCATCGAGAAGAAAGCCCCGGTGACGGGCGCGGTAGGCCTTCTCGACTACTCCTGCACCTTCGGTGCGAGCGTCACGCGCGACGACTACGACCTCTGGGTGGCGCTCGAGGTTCCCGTCACCACTCTCTGCCCGTGCAGCAAGGCGATCAGCGCGCACGGTGCTCACAACCAGCGCAGCCTGGTGGCCGTCCGGGTCTGGTTCGAGAAGTTCTTCTGGATCGAGGACCTGATCGCGCTGGTGGAGGAGTCGGCGAGCTGCGATCTGTACGCGCTGCTCAAGCGGCCCGACGAGAAGTACGTGACAGAGCGCGCCTGGGAGCGTCCGCGCTTCGTCGAGGATCTGGTCCGCGAAGTGGGAACGAGGCTGCGCCGCGACCCGAACTTCACCCGTTGGGAAGTGGAGGCGGAGAGCTTCGAGTCGATCCACGCCCACAGCGCCTACGCCGCGCTGAAACATCCTTGACCCGATGCGGGGTTACGGGGGACGCTTCGGGCATGCTGATGCTGCTTCTCGCCTCGGTCTTCCTGAACGGGGTGAACATCGACGCGCTCCGCTCGCAGAAGTTCGACAAGTGCAAGACCGTCCGCATCGACGACCGCGGCGACGTGTACCTCGATTGTCCGGGGTATCAGGTCGAGCGGCCGGCGGGCGCGGTGTCCGCGTCGACGGCGAATCCTGCCCTCGCTCCGCTGTTGCCCTCGGCGGTGGCCGCCGCGCTGACCAAGCGGTACTGGCTGGTCAGCGAGGAGAAGGACGGCGCGCAGTTCGACGTGGACGTGTTCGTGAACGCGAGGTTCATCCGGAAGATCCGCGCGGGCGAACCGCAGGTGGTGCTGGAGATCACCCGCTACCTCCATCCCGGCGCGAACAAGGTGCTCTTCGCCGCCACCAAGCGCGCGGACGCAGCGCGCAAGAGCGCGTCGCCCATCAGCTTCACCAAGCTGGTGGTTGGCGAAGGCGACGCCGGGGGAAATACGGTCACCATCGACAACCCGCTGATCGAGTCGAAACGGACGGCGGCGGAGACCGAGAACGTGAACGAAGAGTTCACGCTTCAGGGCCGCTGATGCTCCAGGAGGACGCGAGCCAGACGCACGTCCCGGCCGAGCCGCAGCTCATCGCCGCCCTCTATGTGGCGACGAACCAGCCCGTGGTCCAGCCCATCGGGCGGCCGGCGCAGGCGGCACAGGCGGCGGTCGTGGCCGTCCGGGAAGGGGCGACCTTCCACGTGATCGTGGCGCTGACCCTGGCCGAGAGCGGCGAGAACGTCATCTACACCGGCGAGCCGGTGGCGCAGCAAGACGTGCAGCAGGCGCTGGAAGAAGCGCTCAACTTCGCGGAGAGCATGGGATTCATTCTCGACGGGACGGGCTGGGCGAACCTGGACGACGAGCACCGCGCCGAGCTGCTCGAGCGAACGCCGGCGTTCTGGCCTCCGGCCGACGTGGAGGAAGGGCCGCGGGAGCGGCCGAAGTCGGACGATCCCCTGCAGGCGGTGGCGCGACTGTTCGCGGCGTTCTGCGCGCTGCTCCTCGTCTCCTGCTCCGGCATGTCCGCCGAGCAGCGCATCCAGGCGGCCGAAATCCACCAGCAGCTCGGCGACAACCTGCTGCACCAGGGCGACGCGCAGGGTGCGCTGAAGGAATATCTGATGTCGGTGGACTTCGAGGAGACGCCAGAGGCGCGCCTCGGTCTCGGCGTGATCTACACCTGGTCGCTCGGGCGGCCGCAGGACGGCGAGAGGGAGTTCAAGCGCGCGCTGGAGATGAGGCCCGACTACAGCGAGGCGATGACCAACCTGGGCGCGCTGTACATCCAGAAGGGTCGCTTCGCCGAGGCGGTGCCTCCGCTGGACAAGGCGGCGCGCGATCCGCTCTACAAGTCGAGGGTGCTGGCGCAAAGCAATCTTGGCTGGGCCCTGTACAAGGCGGGTCAGCCCGAGAAGGGCATCGGCGAGATCCGAGGCGCGTTGGCGGTCGCGCCCAAGTACTGCCTGGGATGGCGGCAGCTGGGGACGATCTTCTCCGAGCAGGGCAGGCTGGACGAGGCGAGCAAGTCGTTCGGGCGCTATGTCGAGGAGTGCCCCGACGTGGGCGACGCGCATCTGCTCCTGGGGAAGGTGCTCGCACGGCAGCAGCGGGCGAAGGAGGCGCGGCTCGAGTTCGAACGCTGCGCAATCGCGAAGGACGAGCGGGACAAGCCGGTGGCTTCGGAGTGTGCGCGGTTCCTCAAGGAGCTCGGCACGCCCTGACACCGCTCGCTTCGCGGTGGTAGATTCCGTCCATGGACCTTTTCGGGATGTTGTCGGGCACGCCGGCGATCCTGGCGCGCATCGCGGCGCAGGTGCCGGCGGAGCTGGTGCGCGTCCGCAGTGGACCGTTCGCGCTCGTCGAGCACGTCTGGCACATGGCAGATCTGGAACGCGAGTTCGCCGAGCGGATCCGGCGCCTGCTCGGCGAGGCGGATCCGTTCTTGCCCGATTTCGACGGAGAGCGCGTTGCGAAGGAGCGGCAGTACCTCACGCTCGACCTCGCGGCGGGCCTCACGGCGTTTGCGTCCGCGCGGGAGGAGACGTTGCGATTCCTGGGTGCTGTTGCGTCCGAGGCATGGGCCCGTTGCGGGCGGCAGGAAGGGGTCGGCGCCGTCTCGCTCGCCGAGATGCCGGGGCGGATCGTCGATCACGACCGTGCGCACCTGAACGAGATCTCCGACCTGCTCGCGGATCTGGTGCCGGCGCACCCGATGATCGCCGAGCTGCGAGCCCTGGCGCAGGGCGGGCCGAAGAGCTCGAAGGCCGCCTGATCGGTGGACCTGCGCGCCCATCGCGTCGACGCTCTCGTGCTTCGCGCCATCGCGTATGGCGAAGCCGACGCGGTGGTCCACCTGCTGGTGCGGGGGAGGGGACGGATCTCCGCGTTCGCGCGGGGCGCGCGCAGCTCGCGCAAGCGATTCGGCGGCGCGCTCGAGCCGTTCCAGCGCGTCGAAGCGCTGGTCGCGGAGCGCGAGGGGCAGGAGCTGTGGGCGCTTCGCGAGGCGCGGGTGGTGGAAGCGCATCCCCGCCTGAGGGACGATCTCCACCGCATCGCGCACGCGGGTTATGCGGCGGAGCTGATCCACGAGCTGACGCGCGCGGGCCAGCCCGCCGACGCGCTCTTCGCGCTGATGGAGGATTTCCTCACGCGCCTGGAAGCGGGCGTGGCGAGCAGCGCGCGGCTGCGGGCGCTCGAGCTGCTCGCGCTCGAATCGGCGGGGTTCGCGCCGGAGCTCGGGGCGTGCGCGCGGTGCGGCTCCGAAGTTCCTCCCGGGCGCGCGGGATTCGATCCCGACGCCGGCGGCGTCGTCTGCTCGAGGTGTACCGGTGCGGCGCGGGCGGGGACGCCCCTGGCCCTGACCCATGGCGCCCGGGCGGCGCTGCTGCAGCTGCGGACCGGCGGCCTCGCGGCGGCGGACGCGCCGCAGTCGGCGGACGGATCGGGCCGTCCGGCGGATGCGCGCGGCTTCGACGACGCCTGCGCGCAGGCGCAGCGGCCGCTGCGCCTGTTCCTGCAGCACCATGTCGGTCGGACGCTGCGCAGCGTCGACTTCCTCGCCCAGGTCGGTGCGCCTCAGTAGGAGGCTATCGACTTCCACAAGCCGATGGCGGCGGCAGCAGGGTCGGCCGCGCCGAGCACGCTGCGGATACACGCGACGCCGCGCGCGCCGGCCGCCAGGCAGCGGATGGCGTTGCTTTCGTCGACACCGCCGAGCGCGAGCACCGGGATGGGGGCGGCTCGGCAGGCCTCCGCCAGGGCGGCTTCGCCGCGCGCCGGCTTTCCCGGCGTCTCGTAGACTGGCGCGAAGACAGCGAAGTCGGCGCCGTCGCGCGACGCGCGCGCCACGTCGTCGGGAGAGTGGACGCTCACACCGACGAGGCGGAGCCCGAGGGAGCGCGCGTCGCCGGGGGGCAGGCCGCGCGCGGGCAGATGCACGCCGTCCGCGCCGGCGGCGAGCGCGACGTCGGCGCGGTCGTTGACGAGGAGCGGCGCCGCGAACCGGTCGCAGATCCGGCGAAGAGCGCGCGCCCTCTCCAGGAGCTCGCGGGGAGCGATTGCAGGTTGCCGGAGCTGCACGGCCGCGCCGCCACGCGGGAGCACGGACAATGCGGCGGCGACCGGCTGGGCCGGATCGGCGGAAGGCGGAGTGATCAGGTACAGCCGGATCACGCGGTGCCGATCACTCCGGCGAGCGGACTCGAGGCGCTCCCGTAGAGCTTCTTCGGGATGCGTCCCGCGAGGTAGGCCAGCCGGCCGGCCTCCGTCGCGAGCTTCATCGCGCGGGCCATCGTGACGGGATCCTTGGCTCCGGCGATGGCCGTGTTGATCAGCAGGCCGGAAACACCCAGCTCCATGCACAAGGCGCAGTCCGAGGCGGTGCCGACGCCGGCGTCGACGATCACCGGGACCTTCGCCTGGTCGAGGATCATCTGCAGCGAGTAGGGGTTGCGCAGGCCCAGCCCGCTGCCGATGGGCGCGCCGAGCGGCATCACCGCGACGCAGCCGGCGTCCTCGAGCTTCTTGGCGGCGATGGGATCGTCGTTGATGTACGGCAGCACCCGGAATCCTTCGGCGACGAGCTGCTTCGCCGCCCGGATCGTTTCCTCGGCGTCGGGCAGCAGCGTCTTCGGGTCGGAGAGGACCTCGAGTTTCACCAGCGGATTCTCGCCGCCGAGCTGCAGCTCGCGCGCGAGTCGGCAGGTGCGCACCGCGTCCTCGGCGGTGAAGCAGCCCGCGGTGTTGGGGAGCAGCACCATGTCCTTGGGAAGCCAGTGCAGCAGCGAGGCCTCGCCCTTCGCCTGCAGATCGAGCCTGCGCACGGCGACGGTGACCATCTGCGCGCCGCTCGCCTCGAGCGCCGCCTTCATCGTGGCAAAGTCCTTGTACTTGCCGGTGCCGACCACCAGCCTCGAAGTGAAGCGGTGGCCGCCCAGAACCAGCTCGTCCATGTTCAGCCTCCACCCACGAAGGTGACGATCTCCAGCACGTCGCCGGAGGCGAGCCTCTGCTCGCCGTGGCGCGCCTTCTTCACCACCTCTCCGTTGCGCTCCACCGCGACCCGATCGCCGCGGACGCCGAGGTGCTGCAGCAGCGCCGACACGGTGAGTCCGTCGGGCAGCTCCATCGTCTCGCCGTTGACCGTCGCTTGCATGTCTCGGGTCTTAGGCCCGAGGCCCGGTGGGGTCAAGCAGCGCTTGTCTCGGTGGACCCGATGGGCGAGACTCGGAAATCCACCCGGAGCGTCCTTGGACAACACCGACCTGCTGCGGCAGGTATCCATCTTCCGCGAGCTGCCGCAGCAGACGCTCGCCGATCTGGCGGGCCGGGTCTGGCACAAGCAGGCCGAGGCGGGATCCGTCATCGTCAGCCAGGAGGAGGCCGGAGACGCGCTGTTCGTCATCGCCAGCGGCAAGGTGAAGGTCGTGCTCTACGGCGAGACGGGCCGCGAGATCATCCTCAGCATTCTGCACGCCGGCGATTTCTTCGGCGAGATGGCGCTCCTCGACCGGCAACCCCGCTCCGCCAACGTCGTGGCGCTCGAGAATTCGGAGCTGCTCGGCCTGGACCGGGAAGCCTTCCAGACGCACCTCACGGCGCACCCGATCACGGCCATGGCCATCCTGGCCGAGATGTCGCGCCGCCTGCGCCACGCCGACGAGGTGATCGGCAACCTGGCGCTGCTCGACGTCTACGGTCGCGTGGCTCGGGTCATCCGGGACCTCGCGCAGAAGGAAGGCGAGCCGGCGGACGGCGGCTTGCTGATCAAGGAGCGGCCGACGCAGCAGGAGATCGCGGGCCTGATCGGGACCTCGCGCGAGACGGTTTCCCGGGCCCTCAATGACTTCACCCGGCGCGGACTTCTGGAAATGCAGGGAAAGCAGATCCTGGTCCGCTGGGGGTTCTTGCAGAAGGTGGAGGACGCGGCGTAGAAACGCACGCCTGCATGTACCGTGTCTCCAAGCAGCTCTGGTTCTGCGCCGCGCACCAGGTGCGCCTCTCGGAAACGCAATGCGAGGCGCTGCACGGGCACAACTACCGCATCCTCGTCCACGCCGAGGCGAAGGAGCTGGACCGGACGAGCTACGTCCTGGACTTCGCGGAGCTGAAGAAGGCCGCCGTGGAGATCTCCGGTCGATTCGATCACCTGAACCTGAACGACGTCGAGCCGTTCCGCGAGGGCGAGCGCAACCCCACCGCAGAGGAGCTGGCGCGTTATCTCTGCGAGCAGCTCGGCCGCCGGTTCGACGACGCGCGCGTCCGGATCTGCAGGGTCGAAGTGTGGGAGACGGACAACAACCGCGCGGAGTACGCCCCGTGAAGAATGGCGTCGGCAGACAGCACGCCGATTTCACTCCCTGGTTCTGGAGCTACCGGCTGGCCGCGAAGATCGAGGCCGTGGTGGTGGTCTGCGTGATCGCCGGCGTCATCGCCATCCTCGCGCTCCTCTTCCGCATGCCGGGGCCGCTCGTCGTCCACCTCCAGGACGAGAAGAAGGACCCGATCATGGGCGCCCGCGTCCGTTGCACGTCGCCGGATGGCCAGACCTCGCATGCCGGCAGCACGGACGTGTTCGGCGAGGCGAAATGGCCCGGCCTCGCGCGCGGACCGTGGACCTGCGAGGTGACGCCGCCAGACCGCTTCCACGCGCCGGTGCAGACCGGCGTGGTCGTCGTCGTTCCGCGAAAGCCGGCGATGTGGACGACGGTGGTCGAGCGGCCAGCCCGCATTCTCGTCGAGATCCTGCGCCCGCAAGGCCAACCGCGGGCGAAAGTCGCCGTACGCGCTGTCTGTGGAAGCGACACCTGGGAGTCACGGGCGGGCCTCGTCGACGGCCTCGCCACGCTCTTCGTGCCGCACGGCAAGCCGTGCAGGGTGGGCCTCGTTCATCCGGAGCTTGCCGGCGACGGTCCCGTCTCGCAGGCGCGGCTGGAGTGCTCTTCCGCGCCGTGCAGCGAGGAGTTGATCGGCGGCGTCGGCGAGAGCCGGACCGTCGTGCTGAAGCCCACCTCCGAGCAATGGGCCGCGGTGCGCCCCGCCCCGGAACCGGAAACGGCAGCCGAAGCCAGGCCGTAATTGCAGGGGCGCGCTTACTTCCCCTGATAGATGTCCATGATCTGCCGCAGCAGCTGGATGGCTTCCTCTCGCGGTCGCTGGAACGCATTGCGGCCCACGATCGACCCGAATGCGCCGCCTTCGCGGAGACCGCGGATCTCGGTGAGGATGTCCTCGGTGCCCTTCGCCTCGCCGCCCGAGAAGATGACGATGCGCTTGCCGTTGAAGCAGCTCTGCACTACGTGGCGCGTCCGGTCCGCCAGCGTCTTCCAGGGAATGTTGTACTTCTCGAACACCTTCTGGGCCTCGGGCTGATAGATGAAGTCGCCCGGCGGCTTCACCTTCACCACGTGCGACCCGAGCTGGCACGCGATCTGGGCGGCGTAACCCGCGACGTCCACCGCCGTCTCGCCCTTCTTGTCGGTGATGCCTTCCCCGCGGGGATACGACCAGGTCACGACCGCAAGGCCGTGCCCCTTCGCCTCCTCTCCCAGCGCGCGCAGATTCTCGTATTGATGATTGCGGGACGCCGACCCGGGATAGATGGTGTAGCCGATGGCGACGCAGCCAAGCCGGATCGCGTCTTTCACGGAGCCCGTGACGGCGCTCTCGGGCGAATGGCCCTTGCTCAGAGTGTCGCTGTTGTTGAGCTTGAGAATGAGAGGAATCTGGCCTGCGTACTTTCCCGCCACCGCCTCGATGAATCCGAGCGGCGCCGCATAGGCGTTGCAACCCGCGTCGATGGCGAGCTGCACGTGGTATTCGGGGTCGTATCCGGGCGGATTGGGCGCAAAAGAGCGCGCCGGGCCGTGCTCGAAGCCCTGGTCGACGGGCAGGATCACCAGCTTGCCGGTGCCGGCGAGGCGGCCGTGCATGAGGAGCCGATAGAGGTTGGCGAGCGTGCCCGGGCTGTCGGACGGGTACCAGCTCAGGATCTCGCGAACGCGCGAAGTCGTTTCCATGGGCGCAACCTAGAACGCCCCCTGCCGCCTTTCAAGAATGCGGTCGCCGGCGGTTGAAGTTCCTCACACGGAAGGCGACGGCTACCGCAGGAACAGATCGACCTCGTCCGCCAGCGCGGCGATCTTCTCCTTCGACGCCCAGTCCGGCGTGAGCTGGATCTTCGCCCCCACCACCGCTCCGCGATCGCGAAGCATCTGGAGCGCATTCTCCAGCGTCGGCTTGGTGAGCGCCTCCAGTCGGAGGATCCGCCCCGCGAGATACGCCGCCCGCCCGCGGTCGAGCGTCTGCCGCATCCACTCCCGTCCCGGCAAGGGGCCGCCGAGGAGAAGCTTCAGCCCGTCCGCCGCTACCCAGGCCGCCTCGCCGAATGGCCGCAGCAGCTCCGCCAGCAGCGACAGCATCCGCAGCCCGCGCGCGGCCGGCTGGACGGCGTCGCCGGCGCGCTCCACGAGCCCCCAGCGCAGGAGCAGCGCGAACGTCTCGTCCACCGTCGACTCCAGGCTCTTGCCGGGCGGAAAGATGAATTCGTACTTGACGAGCCGCGACGCTTCCCGGGCGCGTCGCAGCAGGTCGGCGTGGGGCGCCGCCTGCCCGCGGAAGGAGCGGAGCGCTGCCGAGAGGATCGCGGGAGCCACGAGAAAATGGAGGATCCCGTTCTTGTGGTAGTCGAGCGCGATCCGCCGCTCTTCCGGGACCGCGTAGAAGCGCTCTCCACCGGCTTCGTGCGGGACGAGCGTCCCGTCCGCGCAGAGAGATTCGACAGCGTTTCGCACCACATCGCGAATCGAATCGCTCGAGCCATGCGCGCCCGCATCCAGGGCCGCCGTGTGGAGGAACTCGGCGCGGTCGAGGATCTCGGTCTCGCTGAGCGCGCGGCGGTCGTGACTGAGCAGGACCGCGGCGGCCAGGCCGGTCGGGGCGAGTGGAGCGGCGGCGTTGATCCCCGCGGCGATGCGCAGGCCGAGTTGCTGCACCAGCTTCTTCTTCTCGTCGGCAGTGACGGTCTTCGGATCGACGCCGCGCTCGCGGAAGAGCTGGGCGAGCGAAATCGGCTCTCCTGGACGGATGGTGATCCGTCCGTATCGGCGGCGCAGCACCTTCGTCGCCGAGAGAAGGGCCTTCGCGTCCTCCTTCTGCTTCTCGCCGCCCAGCAGCTCGTGCTGGTAGCTGCGCGCCTCGACGATCCGCTCGTACGACAGGCTGATCGGGGCGAACCAGGCATCCGACTTCACGCCGGTGAGCCAGGCATCCACCTCCAGCGTGAGCATTCCGAACTTCGGCGGCAGCAGCTTGCCCGTGCGGGACCGTCCTCCCTCGATGAAGAACTCCTGCGTGAAGCCGTCCTGCAGCAGCCGCTTCACGTAGGCGCCCATGGTGGCGGAGTAGATGCGGTCTCCCCGGAAGCTGCGGCGGATGAAGAATGCGCCGCCCGCGCGCAGGAGCCTCCCCACCGGCCAGAAGTTCAGGTTGTCGCCCGCGGCGACGTGAGGCGGCTGCAGGCCGTAGTCGTCGCAGATCATCGACAGGATCATGTAGTCGATGTGCGATTTGTGGCACGGACAGAGGATCAGCGGCCCCTTCTTGCTCGCCTCGACCAGCCGCTTCATGCCCTCTTCGTCGACGTCGACGCCGTCGTAGATGCGGTGGAAGACGAAGTCGAGCAGGCGCTTGAGAATGTCGACGACGAGCGGCTTGTACCGCGCGGCGATCTCGCGCAGGTCCTTGCGCGCCTCGCGCTCCACGCTCTCGTCCGAGCGGCCGCGCTCGCGCGCGATCTCGGCGAGCGCGCGCCGCAGCAAAAGGTCGCGCAGCGTCTCGTCGATCACCCGATCCGCGGTCTTGAGCGGTGGTCCGGTCACCACCCGCGTCTCGCGCGCCAGGTGCTGGTGGAGCCAACCGCGCACCCGCCGCGCCACCCGGGCCGGTTCTGCCCCGGCGTTCATCGCATTCACGTCGGCGAGCGACACCGTCTCGCCGACCGTCACGTAGCCGTTCCGCCGATTGAGGAGGTAACCGAGGAACGTGCGGATGGCGCCCGGCGCCTCCGGTTCGCCGAAGAGCGCATCGCGCCACGACCCACCCAGCTTCTTCGGCCGTTTTCGCCAGAGGAAGGTGAGCGGCACCAGCGCGATGGGACGCGACTGGTTGCGCTGCAGCTCGATCAGCGTCGGGAACGGATCCGGCAGCGTGGTCACCGCCGAGGGAAGCGTCCGCGGCGCGCGCAGGAAGACCATGGCGGCTTCGCCGCGGCGCACCGCCTCGGAGACGTTCGCGATCTCGCCTCCCTCGTTGGCCCGCACCTGGGTTCCGCCGAGGTACCAGCGGGCGAACGGGGCGAAGATCCGGTAGCCGAGCCCGGTCGCGGCGCGCGCGAGGGGAAGCCCCAGGCTGGAAAATCTCCAGTTGAAGAAGAGCAGATGGAGCAGCGAGCTCGAGCGCAGGACGTAGACGAGCGTCGCCTCCTGGGCGAGCTTCTGCAGCGGCGCGACGGCGTCCGCGGGAAAGGGAACCGGACCGAACAGCTTCCGCAGCAGCCAGCGGGCGAAGGGGCCGTAGCGCCCGCTCCGCCGTGGCGTCATGGCGCGGGGCGCGGAAACGACCTGCGTGCCGGGCGCCGAGTCCGCCATGGCGCCACTCTACTCCGAGCACCGCATCTCAGCGCGTGGAGCAACCGGGGGACCCGCCGAGCCCTGCCAGCTCGGCGACCGCCCTGCCGGGTTCGCCGGCGAGCGCGCGCGCCAGGCGCTCCAGCCGTGCGGCCGCACCCGGCGTTGCCCGAAGCCACGCGACGCACGCGGCACTGCCGGAGCGCTCCAGCTTTTCGGTGGCTCCACGGGCTTCGCGAACCTCGCTCAGCCAGAGATCGCCTGCGGCGCGCTCCAGCGCATCGAGCAGCCCGCGCCGCTCCGCGAGCTGGCCGGCAACGTCGACCTCCGCCTCCTCTTCGGTGAGACCGTCGGCCTGCGCGCGGGAGCAGAGCGCCTCGAAGAGGCCGGGCTCGTCCTCGACTTCGGCGCGGACCCACTGCACCAGGAACGCCGGATCGAGTTGGGCGGCCATCAGCGCGGATTGTACTGGACGTCGTGGGTGGCGGTCTGGTCGGCCTGGATTTCGATCTGCGCGTCGCGTTCGCCGAGGCGCTCGTGCCAGATGCGGACCATGTGCCGTCCTGACGGCACGCCGCCGATCTTGTAAGTGCCGTCCTCGCCGGTGATGGCGAACGCGGCCGTCGGCAGCACCAGGAGCCACCCCCGCATCCAGGGATGCACGTCGCAGCTCACCTTGAAGATGCCTTCTTTCTTGAGCTTCGTCGGGACGACGTGGCCCGGGATGGGCATTGCGTAGTTCATCAGCTTCACTTCGCCGGCCTGCGCCCGCACGTTGTGCAGCGCCTTGTCGCTGTTCACCACGTCGACGGTCGTCCCGATCGGCGCGGCGAGAACGTGAGGGACGAAGACGCACTGTTGTTGATCGAGCTTCTCCTTTCCGGGCTTGAAGTCCCTGGGAAGCGGCACGTCGGTGAACCAGATGACGGCGTTCTTGACGGTCCCTCCCTCGGAGATGGCGAGCGACTCGTCCGGCTTGTTGTTGCCGCACGTCTTCATGTCGCGGGTCACGGGCAGGTTGGCGAGCTTGGGGGCAAGCCCGCTCAGGGTCACCTTGCCGGCGAGCGTGCCGGTCTGGGCGGCGAGCACGAGCGAGAGGAGGATCATCGGCGCGGTTGAGTAGTCGAACCTCCGCCTGCTGACAAGCCGCTCTTGACAGGTTCTCGCGCCTGTCTACATTCGCGCCCCCGTTTACCCACCGGAGGCACTTTCATGGCGGCGAAGGAGATCAGCTTTCACCAGGCGGCGCGCGAGCAGATCCTGCGGGGAGTGAAGATCCTCTCCGATGCGGTGGCTGTGACACTCGGCCCCAAGGGGCGCAACGTCGTGCTGGAGAAGTCGTTCGGCGCTCCCACCATCACCAAGGACGGCGTCACGGTCGCGAAGGAAATCGACCTCGGCGACCGCTTCCAGAACATGGGCGCGCAGATGGTGCGCGAGGTGGCCACCAAGACCAGCGACGTCGCCGGAGACGGCACGACCACCGCCACCGTGCTCGCGGCGGCGATCTACGGCGAGGGAATGCGCCTGGTTGCGGCGGGCCACAATCCGATGGCGCTCAAGCGCGGCATCGAGCAGGCGGTCACCGCCGTCGTCGACGAGCTGAAGAAGCTCAGCACGAAGACCCAGGGCAAGACCGAGATCGCCCAGGTCGGCGCCATCTCCTCCAACGGCGACGAGACCATCGGCAACATCATCGCCGACGCCATGGAGAAGGTCGGCAAGGAAGGCGTGATCACCGTCGAGGAGGCCAAAGGCCTCGAGACCACGCTGAAGGTGGTCGAAGGCATGCAGTTCGACCGCGGGTACATCTCGCCGTACTTCGTGACCGATCCGGCGCGGATGGTCGTGGAGCTGGAGGATCCCTTCATCCTCATCACCGAGAAGAAGATCAGCGCGATGGCCGATCTCATCCCGCTCCTCGAGCAGGTGGTGCGGACCGGCCGACCCATTCTCATCGTGGCGGAGGAAGTCGAAGGCGAGGCGCTCGCGACGCTGGTGGTGAACAAGCTGCGCGGCACGCTCAAGGTCGCCGCGGTGAAGGCGCCGGGTTTCGGCGATCGCCGCAAGGAGATGCTGAAGGACATCGCCGTCCTCACTGGCGGGCAGGTCGTCGCCGAGGAGCTCGGCAAGAAGCTGGAACAGGTCGGAATCAACGACCTCGGCCGCTGCAAGCGGATCACCATCGACAAGGACAACACCACGCTGGTCGACGGCGCCGGCTACGACAAGGAGAAGCTGCAGGAACGGCTGGCGAAGCTGGCCGGCGGCGTGGCCGTGGTGCAGGTCGGAGCCGCGACCGAGACGGAGATGAAGGACAAGAAGGCGCGCGTCGAGGACGCGCTTCACGCCACCCGGGCTGCCGTCGAAGAAGGAATCGTGCCGGGCGGCGGCGTCGCCTTCCTTCGCGCCCGCAAGGCGCTCGGGAAGATGAAGGTCTCCGGCGACGAAGCGGTCGGTGTCCAGATCGTCCGCCGCGCCGTGGAGGAGCCCCTGCGACGCATCGTCGGCAACGCCGGACTGGAAGGAAGCATCGTCCTTCAGAAGGTCGAGGAAGGCCAGGCTGGATTCGGGTACAACGCGCGCACCGACAAGTACGAAGACCTGGTCGCCGCGGGCGTGATCGATCCCACCAAGGTGGCCCGGACGGCGCTGCAGAACGCGGCATCCGTCGCCAGCCTCCTGCTCACCACCGAAGCGATGGTCGCCGAAAAACCGAAGAAGAAGACCAAGGCGGCGCCGGCCGGTGGCGGGGGGATGGGAGGCATGGGTGGCATGGGTGGGATGGGCGGAATGGGGGGTATGGATTACGGCGGCGGCGACGACCTGGATTACTGATTTTGGTCGTTGCCGGCTGCTTTCGAGGGGCGCGTCCGCGGGGGCGCGCCTCTCGCGTTTCGGGCGCGAAAATGCGAGAGAACGAGGCGATTTCGCGGGGTTTCGAAAGCTTGCCTCGACCCCTGTAACCTTGTACTCCTTTGGCATCCGCGGTGGAGGCCGCGCGCATGCCCAAGACCCTGCTCCTCGCCGACGATTCCAGGACCATCCAGCAGGCGGTCAACATGACGTTTGCGGGCGAGGACGTGAAGCTGATCACGGCAAGCGACGGAGAAGCGGCGCTCCAGGCGGCGAAGCAGTCGAAACCTGACCTCATTCTCGCCGACGTCACGATGCCGAAGCTCAGCGGGTACGAGCTCTGTCAGCGCGTGCGCGGCGAGGCTTCGTTGAAGGACGTCCCGGTGCTGCTGCTCGGCGGGCCGGCGCCCATCGACCCAGCCAAGGCGATGGCGGTGGGCGCGAACGGGCATATGCCGAAGCCGTTCGACAGCGCGAAGCTCATCGAGCACGTCAAGACCATCCTGGCGAATCCAAAGGCAAAACCGGTCATGGCGCCCGCTTTTTCGGCGCCGTCGAAGCCGCCGGCGCCTCCAGCGCGCAATTCGAATCCGCCGCAGCCGGTGCCGAGGCCTGCCATCTCCGCGCCTGCCGTATCGCCGGGCGCCGGGAGCACGATGGTGATGGCGCGGCCGCCCATGCCTGCGGGCGCCACCCCGAAAGCTCCTTTCTCGACGCCGACGTCGAACCCGCCTCGTCCGCCGGCCGTCCCGAGGCCCGCCCCATCCGCTCCGCCGCCGGCACCGAGACCGCCGCCGCCCCCCGCGAAACCGCCCGTGCCGGGCGCGCCCGTTGCCAGGCCCACCGCGCCCCCGGCGTCGAAGCCGCCGCCTCCGCCGCCGCGGCCGTCTCAGCCTCCGGCCGCGTCGCGTCCGCCCCCTCCGGCGGCGCAGGCCTTCGACGACGAGGACATACCGCTCGACGAGGAAGTGGTCGAAGAGACTGCAACGCCGACACCGACGCCGCTGCGGCCCGTACCCTCGGCGGCGCACAAGCCTGCTCTCAGCGTGGTTCCTCCTCCGGGTGACGGAGGCGAGGCGCTGCTCCGCGAAGCGCTGTCCCGGGCGAGTCGGGAAGTCATCGAAAAGATCGCCTGGGAAGTCGTGCCGGAGCTGGCGGAGACCATCATCCGCGAAGAGCTCGAGCGGCTGATCAAGGAGCGGGGCGCGTAGAGTCTCTCCTTGCGCGGCTTGCGGCTCCGCTGCCTGGCTCGGTCTGATGTGGTATCTACCCGCGCGCCATGAGCGAGCGGCGGGTGGAAAGCGATCTCGACAAGGCATACGAGCCCGCGAGAGTCGAGCTGCATTGGGCCCGCTGGTGGGAGGAGCAAGGCTTTTTTCGCTCCGAGGACGTCAGCGACAAGCCGCAGTTCTCGATGGTGCTTCCGCCGCCCAACGTCACCGGCTCGCTGCACCTCGGGCACGCGCTGACCGCCACCATCGAGGACGCGCTCGCGCGCTACAAGCGCATGAACGGGTTCAACGTCTGCTGGATGCCCGGAATCGATCACGCGGGCATCGCCACGCAGATGGTGGTCGAGCGCGAGCTGCAGAAGAAGGAGGGGAAGTCGCGCCACGATCTCGGTCGCGAGGAATTCCTGCGGCGCGTGTGGGAGTGGAAGGAGGAGTCGGGGAACCGCATCGCGCTGCAGCACCGCGCGCTGGGGGCTTCGCTCGACTGGGACCGCGAGCGGTTCACCATGGACGAGCACTCCTCGCGGGCGGTGCGGGAGGCCTTCGTCCGCCTCTACGAGGAGCGCCTGCTCTACCGCGCGGAGCGGCTGATCAACTGGTGCGTCAGGGACGGCACCGCGCTCAGCGATCTGGAAGTCGATCACGAGGAGGCCGTGAAGAGCGAGCTGTACAAGTTCGCTTATCCGCTCGCCGACGGGTCCGGCGAGATCGTCGTCGCCACCACCCGTCCGGAGACGATGCTCGGCGACACCGCCATCGCGGTGCATCCCGAGGACGAGCGCTACAAGGCAATGATCGGCCGGAACGTGCGCCACCCCATCACCGGCCGCGAGTTCCCCATCATTGCCGATGCGGAGCTCGTCGATCCGAAGTTCGGCACCGGCGCCGTCAAGGTCACGCCGGCGCACAGTTTCGAGGACTTCGAATCCGGCAGGCGGCACCGGCTGCAGTTCATCAACATCCTCAATCCCGACGGGACGCTGAACGAAAACGCCGGACCGTTCCGGGGACAGGACCGGATCAAGGCGCGAGGACCCTTGAAGGCACGGCTCGCGGAGCTCGGTCTCGAGCGTGGGACCGAGCCGCACACCATGGCGCTCGGCCGTTGCCAGCGATGCAACAGCATCGTCGAGCCGCTCATGTCCAAGCAGTGGTTCGTCAGGACCAAACCGCTGGCGGCGGCGGTGGTCGCCAGGGTCGACGACTTGCGGTTCGTGCCGGCGGTCTGGCGCGCGGAGTTCCTGCGCTGGCTGAACAACATCCATGACTGGTGCATCTCGCGCCAGCTCTGGTGGGGCCACCAGATCCCGGCCTGGTACTGCGATTCCGGTCACGTCACCGTGGCGCGCGAGCAGCCGGCGCAATGCGGCGAGTGTCGTTCCAGTCGCCTGAGGCAGGATCCGGACGTCCTCGACACCTGGTTCTCGTCCGGGCTGTGGCCGTTCTCGACGTTCGGCTGGCCGGACCAGACGCCCGCGCTGAAGACGTTCTATCCGAACTCCGTGATGGAGACCGGGTTCGACATCCTCTTCTTCTGGGTCGCGCGCATGGCAATGCTGGGCGTCCACTTCATGGGCCAGGTGCCGTTCCGCGTGGTGTTCCTGCACGCGATGGTGCGCGACAAGGACGGCGAGAAGATGTCGAAGACGCGCGGGAACGTGATCGACCCGCTCGACATCACCACCAGGCACGGCGCGGATGCGCTGCGCTTCACACTCGCATCGATGGCGGGGCAGGGCCGCGACATCAAGCTCGACGAGAAACGCATCGAGGGGTACCGCGCCTTCGCGAACAAGATCTGGAATGCAGCCCGATTCGTGCTGATGAACGCCGACGGCTACGACCCGCGCGCGAAGCCCGCGAGCGTCTACGATCGCTGGATCCTCAGCCGCCTCCACCGCTGTACGGCCGAGACGCGCGGCGCGCTCGACGAATTCCAGCTCAGCGACGCGGCGAACGGCATCTACCGCTTCATCTGGAACGAGCTGTGCGACTGGGCGATCGAGCTGAGCAAGCCGGCGCTCTACGGAGAGAAGACGCCTCGAGAGCGCGCCGGAGCGCAGAACGCGCTCCTGACGGCGCTGGAGGGCGCGCTGCGCCTGCTGCATCCGTTCATGCCTTTCGTGACGGAGGAGATCTGGCAGCGCCTTCCCAACCGCAGCGGCACCACCATCATGCTCGCGCCTTTTCCGGCTCCCGGCGCCCGCGACGAGGACGCCGAGCGGGAGATGGACGTGATCTCGCGCGCCATCGACGGCGCGCGCTCCGTGCGCGGCGAGGTGAACCTTCCCCCGAACCAGCGCGTGCCGCTGGTCCTTTTCGCCAAAGATCCCGCGGTCTTCGCGAGGCACCAGCGCGCGTTCCAGCACCTCGCCAACGCCGGCGAGGTGACGCTGAACACTTTTGACGCGCCGCGCCCACGGCAGGCCGCGGTCCACGTGGAGCCGGAGGTCGAGGTCCATCTCCCCCTCGCGGGCCTGATCGACTTCGCGGCGGAGAGGGCTCGTGTCGAGAAGGAGATCGCACGCGCCGAGTCGGAGTTGCAGGGATTGCGCAAGCGACTCGACAATGCGGGGTTCGTCGAGCGCGCTCCGAAGGAAGTGGTGGAGAAGGACCGCGCCCGGGCCGAAGAGCTCGCCGGAAAGCGGGAGAAGCTCGCGCGTCACCTGGCGCGCGTCACCGGTGTGGAGGGAACGATGGAAGACAAGAAGCCACAGCAGCCGCAGGGCGACGGCACATCGGCGGAGCAGGGCAGCCGCAACCTCGATCAGCTCGGAACGCACGGCGGTCCGGGCTCGGGAACGCCGGGTCAGCCGTCGAGGCCGCCGCAGTCCAGACCGCCGTCCAGGCCACCGCCGTCGAAGCCGCCCGAGTCCAGGCCACCGCCGTCGAGGCCGCCCGAGCCCAGGCCGTCACAATCCAGACCGCCGCCGCAGCAGTCTGGAGCCGGAGAAGAAGCGGGAGCGGGCGAGGAAGTGATGGGCACCGCGCGCTCCGGGGGCGAGGGGATGCAGGCGAGCGACGAGGACGAAGCGGAAGGGCTCGCCGCCCGCGCGATCTCGAGGGTGAAGTCCATCGCGCGCGGGATCATGGAAAAGGTGCCGGGCTCCGACGAGCACCGGGGCCCCGTCCCGGAGGAAGAGGAGAACGAGGAGCGGGCGGAGATCGCCCAGGCGAAGTCGTCGGAGCGCGCCGTGGCGCGCAGCCGTCCGAAGACGCACAAGGCGAAGGCGGGTGCGAAGAGCGTTCGCGGCGGCCGCAACAAGGCCGACAAGGCCGGGAAGGTGGGCCTCGGGCGAAAGGCGGGCCGCGCCGCAGCGGCGCGCGGAGCGAAGAAGGGAACGCGCGGCGCCGGCGGCAAGATGAAGAAGCAGAGCAAGCGCCCGATGCGGACGCAGTCGCGCGCCGACGTGCGCGGCAAGGGCCAGGGGCGCGGCGCGCAGAAGGGCGCGCGCGGCAAGAGCGGCGGAAAGCGCCGCCCGTCGCCGCGCAAGGGCACGAAGTAGGGATGCCGCGTTCCGGCCCGCAGGGCAGGCCGGAGCTCGATCCGGGACGTCCCGACGACGCCGTCGGGCGGCTGATCGCGCTTGCGCTCGAGGAGGACGTGGGCCCCGGCGACCGCACCGCCGAGGCCTGCGTCCCCGCAGCCGCCCGCGGAAGCGCGCTGATCTTCGCCAAGGAGACGCTGGTAGTGTCCGGCGTCTCCGCCGCCGCGCGAGTCTTCCGCGCGCTCGATCCGACGTGCGAGCTGGAGGCGCTGAGAGGGGAAGGCGACGCGGCCGCTGCCGGCGATGGCGTCCTGCGCGTCCGCGGTTCGCTTCGTGCCGTCCTCACCGGCGAGCGCACCGCGCTGAATCTGCTGATGAGGCTCTGCGGCATCGCGACGCTCACCCGGCGCTACGCGCAGGCGCTGGCGGGAACGAAGACGCGGCTGCTCGATACGCGCAAGACGACTCCGGGAATGCGCATGTTGGAGAAGGCTGCCGTCCGCGCGGGCGGGGGCCTGAACCACCGCGGCGCCCTGTTCGACGGCATCCTGGTGAAGGACAACCACGCCGCCGCCGCCGGCGGAATCGGGGAGGCGGTCCGGCGGGCCCGCGCCCATGCGCACCCGCTGCTCAAGGTCGAAGCGGAGGTCAGCACGCTGGCGCAGATCGACGAGGCGCTGCAAGCCGGCGCCGACATGCTTCTGCTCGACAACCTCGGCGACGACGACCTGCGCCGAGCCGTCCAGCATGTCCGCGGACGTGTGCCGCTGGAGGCAAGCGGGGGGATGACGCTCGATCGGCTCCCGCGCGTGGCCGCCGCCGGGGTAGACTACGTATCCGTGGGCGCCCTGACGCACTCCGCTCCTGCGGTCGACCTCAGCCTGATGGTGGAGGGCGCTTGATGCCCGCTTCCCTCGCACCGGCTAGCGAGGGGCATTGGACCGATGTGCGGCAGGATGCCATCGTCCTCGGGCTGCTCCTCGAGTGCGCCGACGACTTCGTCTCGGGCGGAGTCCTCTGCGACAAGCTCGACGTTCCCCGCGCCGAGCTGCTCAAGCGCATCGATTCGCTGCGCGCCCGCGGATACGTCATCCATACCCGCGGCGGCGTCGGGTACCGGCTGGTCGAAGTGCCGGATCACCCCGGCGAGGCACAGATCGGACCTCTGCTCGCGAGCGGCGAGCTCGGCCGGCGGATCCACCACTTCGAGGAAGTGGACTCGACGAACGACGAGGCGCTCCGCCTCGCCGACGCTGGCGCCCTGCATGGCGAGGTCGTGATCGGTGACTTCCAGAAGCACGGCCGTGGCCGGCGCGGCAGGGCCTGGGTAGCGCCGCGCGGGAAGGCGGCGACGTTCTCGGTGATCCTCCGCCCCGCGATCGGACCCATGCGCGCCCCGGAGATCACGCTCGCCGCGGCCGTCGCCGTTGCCGAGGCGGCGCGAGAGCTGGGGGCCCAGAGCGCGCGCATCAAGTGGCCGAACGACATCGAATGCAAGGGCCGCAAGATCGCGGGCCTGCTCACCGAGCTGCGCGCGGAGACCGACCGCATCCGCCACGCCGTGCTCGGGGTGGGCTTCAACGTCACGCTGCAGATGCACGACTTTCCCGAGGAGCTGCGGCCGGTCGCCACCAGCCTGCTGCTCGAGAGCGGGGAGCGGCAGCCGCGCCCGCTCGTGTGCGCGCGCCTCCTCGAGCACCTCGAGGAGTGGCTCAGCCTGCACGAAACCGAGGGCTTCGGCCCGGTGGCCGATCGCTGGCGCGAACTCTCCAGCACGCTCGGCCGCAAGGTGCGCATCACCGGCGACGAGCGGCCGATCGAAGGGGACGCGGTGGACCTGGCGGACGACGGAGCGCTGCTCGTACGCGCGGCCCGCGGGGCCCTTGTGCGCGTCGTGGCGGGCGACGTGGAGCACTGCGAGACTCTGTAGGTCGCCGTCGGTGCAAGGAAGATTGACGCCAGCTTGAAACGCTCCCGATACTGCACCGGATGCTGCTCGCGATCGACGTCGGAAACACCAACACCGTGCTGGGAGTCTTCGACGCGAACAGGCTGCGCGATTCCTTCCGCGTGCAGACGGAAAAGGATCGCACCGGCGACGAGTACGGGCTGCAGATCAAGTCTCTCTTCGATTTCGCGGGGCTGCGCATCTCCGACGTGCACGACGTGATCGTCTCCAGCGTCGTGCCGCCCATGGTGTTTTCCCTCGAGCAGATGTCGAAGCGCTTCTTCGGGCGCAAGCCGCTCTTCGTCGGGCCCGGCGTGAAGACGGGAATGCCGGTCCTCTACGACAATCCCCGCGAGGTGGGCGCCGACCGCATCGTCAACGCGGTTGCGGCCTACGACAAATGGCCGCAGGGCCTGGTGATCGTCGACTTCGGCACCGCCACCACCTTCGACGCGGTCACGCCCAAGGGCGAATATCTCGGCGGCGCCATCGCCCCTGGAATCGCCATCTCGATGGAGGCCCTGTTCCACCGGGCTTCCAAGCTGCCGCGCGTGGGCTTCGAGAGGCCGGAGCACGTCGTCGGGCGCAATACCGTCGCGTCGATGCAGAGCGGCCTGGTCTACGGATACGTGGGATTGGTCGACGGCATCTGCGCCCGGATGAAGGACGAGCTGGGCTTCCCGGTGAAGGTCGTCGCCACCGGCGGGCTGGCTCCGCTGATCGGATCGGTGTCCCGGCAGATCGAGGTGGTGGACGACCAGCTGACGCTCGATGGCCTGAGGATCATCTATCAGCGCAACGCGGGCGACCGGTGATGCCGGAGAACGACGACGACAGGCCGGAGCTGCCGCGCGCCGGCGCCACTCCTTCCGAGCTGGACGCGCTTCGGGCCACCGTTCGGGTGACGCCGCGCGCACAGCCGGTCACGAACGCCAGTCGGCCGGTGGTGGCGCCTCCCCCTCCGTCGACGGCGCTGGTCCACCGTGGCGACGTGGACAAGATCCTCGACGAGGGCCGCTCGCTGCTCGATCTGGATCCGCGCGCGGCCCACGAGATCTTCGAGCGGGCCTGGCGGCGAAACCTCAACGACCCGCGCGTGCTCTCCAACTACGGGCTCACGCTGGTGCTGGTCGAGGGCGATCGCCAGCGCGGAATCCGGTTCTGCGAGGAAGCGCTGCGCCGAGGTCTGCAGACCACGGAGACGCTGGTCAACCTGGCGCGCGCGCTGGTGGTGACGCGGAACAAGGAGCAGGCAGTGCGCGCGCTGCGCAAGGCGATGGAGCTGTCGCCCGACGACCCACGGGTGACGGCCGAGTTCGCCGCCCTGGGCCTGCGCAGGCCGCCGCCCATCCCCTGGCTGCCGCGAAGCTTCTTCCTCAACAAGTGGATCGGCAAGCTCACCTGGAAGTTCTCCAGGCGCGCCCAACTGGATCCTCTCGCCCAGGTCGAGGGCTGACGGAGCAGCGCTGATGAGCGAAGCCCAAGCCCCCGACGCACCGTCTTGCCCCGTTCCACTCTCCGCGCTCCCGGCGAACTTCCAAAAGCACGTCGATCCGAAGGCGCCGGCGCCGCTGCGGATGATGGGAGCCAAGGCGTTGGTCCCCATGGGACCGAAGGAGATGGCGACGGCGCTCTACATGCTCACGTTCGATCCGGATACCGCCGTGCGCGAGACGGCGGCGAAGAGTGCCGCCGGTCTGCCCGACCGGATCCTCTCGGTCGCGCTGCGCGACGAGACGATCGATCCGCCCGTGCTGGACCATTACGCGGACGTCTTCGGCGCCAAGGACGAGTACGTGGAGATGCTGGTGCTGAATGCCAGCACTCCCGATGAGACCGTGCAGCGGATCACCGCCCGGGCCAGCGAGCGGATCCTCGAGATCGTCGCCCAGAACCAGCTGCGCATCCTGCGCCACGCCGACATCGTGCGGGCGTTGGCCAGCAACCCGGCTACGCGGCCGAGCACGGTCGACAACGTCTGCGACTTCTGCGTCCGGTCGGGCTTGTCCATCGAAGACCTGCCCGCGTTCCGCGCAGCGCGGCGCCGGATCCACGGTGGCACCGAGCAGGACGAGGAGCTGGCCCGCAAGGTCGCCGCGCAGCAGCACGTCGCGGAAGCCCAGGCCGAAGCGGCGCTGGAGCAGATCGGGGCCACCGGACCCGACGGCGAGGAAATGGCCGTCGCTCCGGGAAGCGCGGAGGAGCGCGCCCAGGAGGAGAAGAAGCTCTCCATCACCCAGCAGATGATGAAGCTGAGCGTGGCCAAGAAGATCGAGTGGGCGAACAAGAAGGGAAATCGCGAGGTGCGCACAATCCTGCTGCGCGATCCGAACAAGCTCGTCCAACTGGCGGTGATCCAGTCCTCGCGCATCACCGAGGGCGAGATCGCGAAGGTGGCTCTCTCGCGCACCGCCCCTCAGGAAGTGCTGCAATATATTTACAATAATCGGCAGCTGATGAAGAACTACCAGATCAAATTGAACCTCATCAACAACCCGAAGACGCCGGTGGGCGTCTCCATGCGCTTCCTCTCCACGCTGCGGATGGCGGAAGTGAAGGCGGTGGCGAAGAACAAGAACGTGCCCCAGGGGCTCGCCACGCAGGCAAAGAAGATGGTCGAGAAAAAAGGCGGAAGCGACGCTTAGCCGCTGCCGCGCCGAAGCGCGGCTGTGCGGCTACGTTTGAGACTGGCGGCACGTCAGGCGGATTTCTCCGACTCGTCGTCTTCGTGCTCGGCCGCCGTCTCGAGAAGCTGCAGCGCGATCTCCAGCGCCTTGCGCGCCTTCTCCCGGAGCTTCTCGTCGTTCTTGATCTTCGCGTAGGCTTTCACCGCGCGGTCCTCGTTCTGCCCGGCGCTGGCCTGCGCTTCCTCGAGCTGCTTCTTCAGCTCGTCGCGCTCTTCGGCGAGCAGGTCCTTCTCGCCGCGCGCCTGCTCCAGCTGCTTCTCCAGCTGCTTGACGCGCGTCTTGAAGTCGTCCGATCCGCCCTTTTCGCGCTCCAGCTTCTTCGCCGCGACGGCGAGCGCGTCAGCGCGCTGCTGCAACGCTTTCGCCGCGGCTTCCCGCTTGATGGCCTCGTCCTTGAGCTCCCGCGCGTGGTCGTTGAGCTCCAGCAGCTGCTCGTCCTTCGCCTTCAGCTCCTGCTTCAGCCTCGCGAGGTCCTTGTCCGGCTTGACGTCCTTCCCGCGCGCCCGCGCAGGAACGGGTTCGCCATCTCCCTGCGTCAGCGAGCGGAGCACGGCGTCGTCGTCCGGCGCGGTCAACTCGGTGGGCTCCTTCGGCGCCTTCTCCGGTGACGTCGCGAGCCCCTCCGCGAAGCGCCTGGTGGGCCCGGTGACCACCTGCCCACCGGCGGAGCCGAGCGAATCGAAGGCCTTGTCGAACATCTCGAGCTCGTCGTCACCGCCGCGATCCCCTTCGGAGACTTCGACGACCTCTTCCACCTCGTCGACGACCAGCGGCTCTTCCGTCAGCGCGCTGCGCGCTTCCGCGACGTCCGCGGCCGAGAGCGAGATCGGTTCCTCGTCGCTCTCCAACAAGTCGCCGAGAGCGAGAGAGTCGTCGTCACCGCGCTCATCCTGGCCGTCCTCCGCCGGCAGCTTGACGCCGAGCAGCTGCGAGGCCTTCTCCAGCATCGCCTGGGGCGGGAAGGGCTTGATCAGGTACTCCTCGGCCCGCGTCTTCAGCTTCTTGTGCTTCTCGAAGCTGTCCGGAGTCGCGTTGGCGGAGGTGAGGATGACGGGGATGTCCTTGAGCTGATCGTCCTTCTTCAGCCGCGTGCAGAGCATGTAGCCGTTGGTGGGCTGCGCCTCGACACAGACGACGATCAGATCGGGATTGTGCTTCTTCGCGAGCGACATCCCCTGCTCGCTGTCGGTGGCCAGCGCCGCGGCAAATCCCCGCGCCTTGATGGCCTTCGTGAGACCCTGCGCGAAACCTTCGTCGGAATCGATGAGCAGGATTCTCTTGGACACGGGGACCTGGAATTGGACAGCAAAAGTTTAAGGGTCCCCCGAGAGAGGTGTCAACGAAACGCCCGGATTCCCGAAGGGTAGGACGAGGTACGCGCGCTCAGCGCATTTCCGCCGACTGCACCAGCGCCAGCACGTCCTTCTCGTCGAGGTCGGAGATCAGCGAATAGACGATCTCGTCATTGCGCCAGGAGGCGATGTTGAAGCCCTTGGCCCGCGAAAGCCACACCTCGCGGTCGGCGATGCGCCGCGCCGCGCCGGGGAGCTGCGGCTCGGGGTCGTCGACGATCAGCAGCGAAACGCGGCGCCCGTCGGCCTGCGGCAACGAGTACGTGACCACCGCCGCCTGACGCTGATGCACGCTGGAAAGGCGCACGCCCTGCAGGCGGGGACCCTGGGCGAAGCGCGGCAAGCGAACGCCGAAGTCCAGCTTCCCTTCCAGCCACTTCTGCGCGGAGCGCGGATCGCTCGCGGAGTAGTCGAGCGGCAGCGCGCGGGCGTGAATTGCGACGCCGTCCTCGATGAGCGAGTGGCGCGAAAGCAGCGGATGCGAGAGGCCGCCGGCGAGGAACCAGATGGCGGCGCCGGCGCAGGCGGCGGCGATCGCGATCGCGCTCGGCCGCTGGAACGCGCGGGCCCAGCGGCCGTGCACCGGCTGGTCCATCAGGTGGTCGCGGACGTCCTCGTAGACCAGGTGCGGCGCGGCGACGTTGGCGCGCAGCATCGCCGCCTTGTAGCTCTGGTGCAGGCGGACCGCATGCGTGCACTCCGCGCACTCGGCAAGGTGGGCCTGGACCTCCGCGCTCTCCTCGGCCCCGAACTCCCCGTCCACGTAGGCGTGGAGGAAGGTCTCCTCGAGCTTGCGGCACTCGTGCGTCAAGCGCGCCTCTTGAACTCGAGCACTTCCAGCGCTTCCTCTTCCTCGACGGCAACGCTGATCTCCAGCGCCTGCTTGCCCTGCACCACGCCGGAAGCGACGGCGTATCCGAGCAGGTTCTTCTGCAGCAGTTTCCGGCCGCGGTAGAGGCGGCTCATCACCGTTCCCACCGGGCAGTCGAGGATCTCGGCGATCTCCTTGTAGGAGAACTCCTGCAGGTCGGCGAGGATCACCACCAGGCGGAAGTCGATGGGAAGCTGGTCGATGCTGCGGATCACGTCGTCCGAGAGCAGCTTGTCGAAGAAGTACTGCTCGGGGTCTGCGGAGCTCTCGGTCGGCTCGCGGGTGACGAAACGCTCGTTCCCCGCCTCGCGGGCGGCGCCCTCGACGACCGTGCGCTCCTTCACCCGCCGGCGATACTTGTTGATGAAAGTGTTGGTGAGGATCTTGAAGAGCCACGCCTTCATGTTCGTGCCGCGCTCGAACTTGTCGAAGAAGCGGAACGCGCGCAGGAACGTGTCCTGCACCAGGTCCTCGGCGTCGCGCTCGTTCTTCGTCAGGCGCAGCCCGGCGGAGTAGAGCGCGTCGAGGTGCTCGAGGGAGAGACCTTCGAACTCCCGCCGCGTCCTGTCGGTGTGCTTGAAGTCCAGCATCCCTCTCCCGCGTGCCTGGTCTGCCGAAGCTGAATCTAACTGGCTCGGGTTACGGTGAGAACCCGGTGAAGTCCTTGAGCATTCCTCTGCACCGACCGCTCGCCCGGCACACTTGCACGACCGCTAAAAAATGCAAGCAAGACCGAGCCGTTACCTGCGCGTTGCGAGGGCCTTCTCCAGCGGCGTGTAGTCGAGGTCGTGGGCCTCGGCAACGGCCTTGTACGTGCAGTGGCCGTTGAAGGTATTGACGCCGAGCGCGAGGGCGCGGTCCCGCTTGACCGCTTCGACGACACCCAGATCGGCGAGCCGCAGCCCGTAGCCGATGGTGGCGTTGGTGAGCGCGAACGTGCTGGTCTGCGCCACCGCGCCAGGCATGTTCGCCACGCAGTAGTGGACGACGCCGTGGACCAGGTACGTCGGGTGATCGTGCGTCGTCGGATGGCAGGTCTCGATGCAGCCGCCCTGGTCGACCGCGACGTCGACGACCACGCTCCCTTCCTGCATCTCGCTGACGAGCTTCTCGCTGACGAGCTTGGGTGCCTTGGCGCCAGGGATGAGCACGCCTCCGATCACGAGGTCCGCCTCGCGCACGTAGCGGGCGATCTGCGCCGGATCCGAATAGACCGGCGTGATCCTCGAGCCGAAGATGTCGTCGAGGTACGCGAGCCTGTTGTTGCTCACGTCGAGCACCACCGTGTCCGCCCCCATCCCCGAGGCGAGCTTCGCGCTGTTGGTGCCGACGGTTCCGCCGCCGAGGATGACCACCTTGCCGCGGCGCACGCCGGGAACGCCCGAGAGCAGTACCCCCTTGCCGCCGTGCTCCTTCTCCAGCTGCACCGCACCAACCTGCACCGCCATGCGGCCGGCGACCTCGCTCATCGGCTTCAGGAGCGGAAGCTGTCCATCGTCGGTCTGGATGGTCTCATACGCGACCGCGGCGACCTTCCGCTCGAGGAGCGCCTTGCTCAGCGGCTTGTCCGCCGCGAGATGAAAGTAGGTGTAGACGGTCTGACCTTCGCGCATCAGCGCGTACTCGGCGGCGATGGGCTCCTTCACCTTGACGATCATTTCCGCGCGCGCCCAGACCTCGGTCGACTTCTCGACGAGCTTGGCACCCGCCACCTCGTACGCGGCGTCGGCGATGCCGCTGCCCAGACCGGCGCCCTTTTCCATCAGCACCTGGTGCCCGCGCCCGGTCAGCGCCGTGACGCCGCCTGGAACCAGGCCCACCCGGTACTCGCGGGTTTTGACCTCTTTCGGGCAACCGATGATCATCGTCTCTCCGGTCGTTTCGCCTTGCGGAAAAGGGCGGCGGAAGATAGCAGGCACCCGCGTCGGGTCAAGCTGCGACGTGTCGAAATGCTGAAGCTTCTCTTCGCCGATTCCTCGGGTCGGGTTTACGAGCACCCGGAGCTGCTCGCGCTGGCGCGCGATGGCCGGCCGCTCGAAGAGCCCGCGCCAGTGCCGCCCCATAGCACGCTGGCGGCGCTTCCCGGACGCCGCCCGGTCGGGCTCGATCCCTCCAGCGGGCGCGTGATCGAGCTCTCGGAGGTCCGCATCGGACGGCGCGTCGTGCGCCCAAGCGCGGTCGCGGCGGTGCTTCCGCCGGGGTGGACGCGCACCGAGCTGCCGGCCTTCCGGAAGTCGGCGCTCGCGCCGGTCCTGCCGCAGTGGGCGTACACGGCGGCGGCCTGGGACGATCGACGCGGCTGTCACGTCGCCTGGGCTTTGCACACCGACCGGCGCCGTCATTGGGACCCCGCCACCCACTCGACCCCGGACCTCCCGGGGCGGATCGAGGCGCGCCTCGCGGCTGACGACAACCCGCTGTTGCGCCAGCTCGCGAAGTGCGCGCTCACGTACCGCTGCTTTACCGCGCAGAACACCTTCTATGAGCGCGACGAAGGCGCAATTCCCGCCAGCTCGGGGTGCAATGCCCGCTGCGTGGGTTGCATCTCTGAACAGCCGGAGGAAGGTCCGCCCGCGTCGCACGAACGGATCGAACGCGCTCCCGACGCGGTGGCCATGGCCGCGATTGGAATCGCCCACCTGTCGCGGGCGCCGGGTCGGACGATGGTGTCGTTCGGGCAAGGCTGCGAAGGCGAGCCGCTCACGCGCGCCCGCGAGATCGCCGAGGCCATCCGGCGCATGCGCGCGGCATCGCTGCGCGGCTCGATCAACGTCAACACCAACGGATCGTTGCCCGACCATCTCGAGCTGCTGATCGATGCGGGGCTCGATTCGTGCCGGATCAGCCTGAACAGCGCGCACAAGCCGCTCTACGAGGCGTATTACCAGCCCATCGGTTACGGCTGGGAAGACGTCGAGGAATCGATCCGGCTTGCCCGGCGCCGCGGCGCCTACACGGCGATCAACTTGCTCACGTTCCCCGGTGTGACGGATCAGGAGGGCGAAGCCGACGCGCTTTGCGCCCTCGTCTCGAGAGCGCGCGTGGATCAAGTCCAGGCGCGCAGCCTCGCCATCGACCCGGACGCGTACGCCGCCATCGCAGCGCGATACGCGGCGGGCGGCCGCCGGATTGGAATCTCTGGCCTGATCGACCGGCTGAAGCGGGCGCGAAAGGGGCTCGCGATCGGAAACTTCGCGCGCGCACTGAACGAGCGGCACACCCTAAGCTGACACCGGCGTCGCGACCGGCGCTCCCTGCTCAATTGCAAGTGCGCGGAATCCGGGCCCTTCGGAGAGCGGCATGGCGGTTGCTCCAGGTCTGATGGCATGGATCGGGGGATGCTCCGCCGCCTATTCGCCTTGCGCGCCGCAATCCTGCTCGCTGCTATTCCCGCGCTCGCCCAGGAGCGCGCCGATGCCGTGCTGGTCCTCGCGGACGACGGGGCGCTCGACGCGCCGGCGGTGCACGCGATCCGGAACGTCGCCGCAAGCGAGCTCCGCAAGCGAGGGATCGCGCTCGCCGAGGATCGGAGGACCTCCGGCGTCCATCGGCTCGACGAGGATCTCTCGACGCTCGCGCTCGATCTTGGCGCCCACCGCCTGTTCGCGCTCCGCATCGGCGGCCGCCTCGGGCAGAAGATCCCCATCAGCCTCGACGAGCTCTCCGCGGACACGCTCGCTCCGGTGCACTCGGCCTCGCTGACCGCTACGGGACTCGAGGAATGTGACGTGGTGACCGCGCGCCTGGTCGACGCCGTCCTGGGCGGGCGGAGCGCCGAGAGCACCGCGCAGATGACGACGGTCACCGCGACCGAGTCGAAGCCGTTCGCGAAGAAGCCCGGCGAACGCTTCTGGTTCATCGGGCTCCCTGTCGCTCTTTACAACGCGGGCAGCACGCCCACGGGGTTCTCGCTCGGCTACGGCTACGAGGCGGAGAACTTTCGCATCTCCGTCACCGGCGCGGGTTATTCGCGGGGCAGCGACGGCGTCGTGTACCTCGTCATGGAGGCGGCCTGGATTCCGTTTGCTACGGAGGTCTCTCCCTATATCGGCGGCGGCTTCGGCTACATGGGCGCCGGCGGCCACGGCGGCCTCGGCGGCGTGGTCGAAGGCGGTTTCGAGGCATTCCGGCTGCACGGCGTGCGCGGGCTCATCGGCGTGCAGCTGACGATCCCCTTCTTCGACACGCAGGAGAGCTCGGCGCCCACCGTGACGGCGCACCGCAATGTGTACCCGGCCGGGTTCGTCCGTCTCGCCTTCTAGATCAGCGGAACGATGCGCCCAGGTCGACCGTGGCGCTCCAGAAATCGGAGTTGCCGCCCTTGTTGACCGAGATGGTGTTGCCGCCGGTGTTGATGTTGCTGAAGAGATAGTTGTACTGGAAGCGGCCACCGAGCTTGAACGCGCCGATATTTCCCTCGACGCCACCGCCGAAGGGCAGCGTGCTGGTCGAGCTGTTGGGCACGCCCGACGCCGCCGCGCCATTGACCCAGGTGTAGCCGTACCCGCCGAACACGTACGGCGTGACTTCGCCCGGAAGGATGTTCAGACGCACGTCGGCGTACCCTTCGTTCGTCTTCAGGGTGCTCGCCTGACGGCCTTCGCTCAGGCTCTGGTTGATGTTGTTCTGCGTCCCCAGGTAGCCGACCTCGACCCCGAGCATTGGCGTCGGCAGTATCCCCAGGCGAGCGCCGTAAGCGGCCCCGATATCCGACCCGCTCAGCGACTGGTTGTACTTCGTCGCGCCGCCCTGCAGCACGATGCTGAACTCGCTGTCCGCCATCGCGGCTGCGGGGAGCACCAGGGCGCCCAGTGCGAGAGCGACAAGAAGTCCCTTCATGACGTTCTCCTCTCGAAAGACAGTCCCGTAAATTCCGCGGCATCGTCCGCGCGCGGTGATACACACGGTAGGGATGCGGCGGATAAAAGGCCTGCCTGGCCTGTCGCGCGGGGAGCGGTCTTGGGCCCGGTAAGGCTCGAGCTGCAGAAGGACCTGGTCCGGCACCTGCGAGCAGGGCACCCCTGGATCTACAAGCGCGCGGTCGAACGTCCTCCGTCCGGGCTCGACGCGGGCGCCGTGGTCGATGTCGTGTCCGGGGGGAAGTTCGTCGCCCGCGGGTACTTCGATCCGGCGAGCGCGGTTCGCGTCCGCGTGCTGACGCGCGATCCCGCGGAAGCGATCGGTCCGCTTTTCTGGCGCCGCCGCATCGCGAAGGCGGTGGCGCTTCGGCGCGCGTACGTCCTCTCGCCGGAGACGGACTGTGCGCGCCTCGTCCACGGCGAGGGCGACGGCCTGCCGGGCGTGGTCATCGATCTGTATGGCGCATTCGCGGTGCTGAAGCTCTATAGCGCGGGCCTCGCCGCGCACCGCTCGGCCATCGTCGATGCCCTCCGCGGCGAGGTCGCGCTCGCGGGGATCTACGGCAGGGACGAGGAGATCGGCCGCTCCGACGAAGAAGATGAGCTGAGCGACCGCGACTCGCCGCCCGCGAGAGGGCGTCCGCTCTGGGGTACCGAGCCGCCCGTGGAGGTGATCGTCCGCGAGCAGGGCATGCGCATCGCCGTGGATCTGCGCGCCGGCCAGAAGACCGGATATTTCCTCGACCAGCGGGAGAACCGGTTCGCGCTCCGGCGGTTCGCGCGCGGGCGGTCGCGGGCTGCGAACTGCTTCGCTTATTCGGGCGGTTTCTCGGTCAGCGCCGCGCTGGGCGGAGCGCGCGAAGTGATCGCGATCGACCGCGACGGCGGCGCGTTGCAACTGGCGCGTCGCAACTTCGAGCTGAACGGCATCGATCCGGCCGCCCACGGCTTCGTCGCCGGCGACGTCCTGGAATTCCTGCGCGGCGAAAAGAAGCCGTTCGATCTGATCGTGCTCGATCCACCCGCCTTCGCGAAGTCCCAGAAGGCGGTGCCTGCGGCCCTCGACGGGTATGCGTCGTTGCACCGCGCTGCGTTCCAGGCGCTCGCGCCCGGCGGCATTCTCGCCACCGGCTCCTGCTCGGCGCGCGTCTCCGCCGAACAGTTCGTGGGCGCAATCCGCGAAGCAGCGTCGAAGACGCACACCGACCTGCAGCTCCTCGAGGAGAAGCGGCAGCCTCCGGATCACCCGGCACTGCTCTCGTTCCCGGAGGGCAAGTACCTGAAGTTCTTCGTCTTTCGAAAGGGGGGATGAGAGCTCCATGGTGCTGGCGGGCCAGTTTCTCGAGCGCAGCGTCGTGATCGGCGACCTCGACGCGCTCTATCACCGCGGCACGCGCGATCCGCCCTGCGCCATCGCGGCGCCGCATCCGGCGGTCGGCGGCAGCATGCTTTCCCCCGTCGTCGCCGAGCTTGCCTGGGCGCTGACGAGGGCAGGTCATCCGACGATGCGTTTCGACTACCGCGGCGTCGGTGCTTCGCGCGGCGTCTCGCGACATCCCGCCGGCGGCCAGAAGATTGCGGAGCTGCAGGACGAGGTCGCGGATCTGCACCAGGCCTGCGATCAGCTGCTCGCGACCAGCGGCATGGTCTCGGCGTGCGCGGTCGGGTACAGCTTCGGAGCGGCGGTGGCGCTCGAGGCGGCGTCGGATGCGCGGATCGGCCGGCTGATCCTGATTGCGCCGCCAACGCGGTTGTACGAGTTCGCGATGGTCGCCGAAGTACGCAAGCCGCTCCTGATCGTCTGCGCGCACCACGATTCCTGGTGCGATCGCGCCAGCCTGCCTGTGCCGCCGGACGCACGGCTGGAAGTGATCCCGCACTCGGACCACTTCTTCTCGCGCGGGCTCACCGAGGTGGGCAAGACGGTCGCCGGCTGGCTGCGCGACGGCGACCCGTGCGGGCTCGATGCAGATCCGGAATGATCCCCGGGCGTTCAGCGAAATAACGCGGCCGGCGTCGCGTTGGTGAGGGGTGGAGGCTATGCTGCCAAGGATGTCCGGGGGCACTCTCGGCGCGCGTCCGGCCCTGCGCGAGCGGCTGGCGGTCGCTGCGATCACCATCGTGGCGGTGCTCCTGTTCGGGCTCGCCGGCTGTTCACGGACGCCGGCGCCGATCATGGAGATGAGCGCCGATGCGGTGCCCGGGTTGATCGAGGTCGAGCTGCGCGCGCGCGCCGCCGTGCCCGGCAAGGTGATCGACGAGGAGGCGCAGGAAGACGATCTGTACGGCGACGTCTTCTCGCCCGAGTACGACGTCGAGCTGCAGGTCGAACCGGGCACCGAGGCGGAGGTGCTTGCGCAGCTCCGCGCGCGCTCCGACGTGATCTGGGCGGAGCCGGTGGTCAGCTACAACGCCCTCTGGATCCCAGACGACCCGGACTTCTCGAAACAATGGCATCTCAAGGCTGTCGGGGCGGAGAGTGCGTGGGACGCCACCCGCGGCGAGGGTGTGACCGTCGCCGTCATCGACACCGGCATCTATCCCGTCGACGATCTCGATCCGGAGCGCCTGGTCAAAGGGTGGAACTTTGTCGGCCACAACGACGATGCGCGCGACGATCATGCGCACGGGACCCACGTCGCCGGCACCGTCGCGCAGAGCACCGGCAACGGAAAAGGCGTCGCCGGCATGGCGCCCGCGGCGCGTCTGATGCCGGTCAAAGTGCTGTCCGCCTTCGGGAGCGGCACCTCGCACGACATCGCCGAGGGGATCCGCTGGGCCGTCGACCACGGCGCGCGCGTCCTCAACCTGTCTCTCGGCGGAGGGGCACGATCCTTGGCGATGGAATCCGCGGTGGCGTATGCCCGCCGCCGGGGCGCGGTGGTCGTCTGCGCCGCGGGAAACGGCGGGTCGCGCGGAGTTTCGTATCCGGCCGCCTATCCGGACGCGTTCGCGATCAGCGCTGTGGGACCGCGCGGCCGGCTTGCTCCCTACAGCTCGTTCGGGCCGCAGATCGCCATTGCGGCGCCCGGCGGAGACAAGTCGCAAGGGGAAGAATCCGGCGTACTGCAGCAGACGCTCGCGGATGGAAGCACCACGGAAGCGGCCTACCGCTGGTTCCAGGGGACCAGCATGGCCACCCCGCACGTCGCCGGCGCGGCGGCGCTCGTCATGTCGCTCGGCGTCTCGGCGCCGGGCGCGGTCGAGGGTCTGCTGCGCAGCACCGCGCAGGATCCGCCTGAGAGCAGCAGCGAGCGCTATGGGTCGGGGCTCCTCGACGCCGCCGCGGCAGTGCGCCAGGCGACACTGTGGTGGGGACTGTGGCGTCTTGCGTTCGCGGTCCTCGGTGCCTGGTTCGCGCTCCGCCATGCCCGCGCGCTGGACCAGATTCGCGCGACAGAGAAGCCCGGTCCGGCGTTCTGGGCGGGACTCGCCCTCGGTTCGGGCGCTCTGGCGATGCTCGCCCCGGCTTTTGGCGAGCGGATCCCGCTGATGTCGTTCCTCGCACTGCCGCCGGCTGCCTGGCCGCAGCGATTCCTGACGCCTTGGGCCGGCTACGCCGGTTGGAGCGCGCTGGTTCCTTTCATCCTCGCGCTCCTGGCGCGGCTTTCGGCGCGTCCGCTGCAGAATGCGTTCGGTGCGGCGGTCGCAGGCCTCGCCTTCGGCTGGGCGGGGACGCTGCTGCACGCGGCGCTCTGGCGGACGGTCGCTTTGCCGTGGATGCCTTCCCTGCTGATGCCGTTCTGGTTGCTGGCGAGCGCGCTGGTGGCCTGGGTCGCTGGGCGGGGCCTGCTCGCGCGGGAGTCGCTGCGGTGAAGATCACCGGCACCGTCGAATTCGTCGACCTCGAAGGCGGGCTCTGGCGGCTGACGGCCGACGACGGCAAGCGGTACACGCTGATCGGCGCGAGGGGCGACCTCAAGTCCGCCAAAGGCGCGCGGGTGGAGGTCGAAGGCGCCCTCGACGAAGGATTCGGAATCGGAATGTCGGGGCCGCAATTGCGCGTCGCGCGCATCCGCAAGATTTAGGACCGCAGCGCGAACACCACCTGCAATCCCCAGATCACCGCGACGACCCAGGTGAGCCCCAGAGCAGCGGCGGCGCCGCGCCCCGGACCGCCGGCGATCTCCGCTGCATCGTCCGGCACGGATCGGCGCAAGAGCCGCGCGAGCTCCCACAGCCCGAGGATGAACAGCGTCGCGCCCAGGGCGAGCACCCATGCCGGCGGTGGCACGTCGGGATCCTCCCAGCCGAGCAGGAACGCGCCGCCCGCGATGCCGTTGTTGACCGCGTGCCCGATCATCGCCGCCCACAGCGACCCGCTCCACCAGCGCAGGGCACCGAGCAGCATTCCGATCTCCAGCAGGCCGATGAACCCGACGGCGTCCATGTGCAAGAGCGAGAAGAGAGCGCCGCTCACCACCAGGGCCGCCAAAGGGCCCCAGCTGCGCCGCAGAGCCGGCAAAGCGAATCCGCGGAAGAACAGCTCCTCTCCGAGCGGCGCCGCGAGGGTGACAGTGATCAGCATCGGCATCGCGTTCATCCGGAACACGGTGTCGAGCATGCGCTGCTTGGCGTCGAAGTCCTCCACCACGCCGCGGGGCAGTACGTTGTGGGCAATCCAGGTGAGAAACGAGACGACGGGCTGATTGACTGCCGCGACCGCCGCCGCGACGAGCGCATGTCGGAGGGAAAGGCGTCGCAGTCCCAGCCAGGGCGCGAATTGGATCCCGGCGAAGCCGAGCACGAACGCCGCCGGCAGCGCGATGGCCAGCGCTTCGGTGATCCAGAGGCCGCTGACGATGCCCCGCTGCTGCGCCGGAGCGCCGATCACCAGCATGCCGAAGAGGAGCGCGACGTACGCAGCCATGGCGCTTCCCGCTCCCAGCTTGCCCGGCGGCGACATGAGGCGCGCCCCATACCACGTCGGGTCTGTCATTTCACGCTGCCGGCTTAGCGGATGCGGGTGGGCCGTTCCGCCATTACGCTGCAAGCAGATGGCCGACGATGAACACGGTCGTCCAGGCGGAGCTCGGGCGGCATCCCGACGAGCTGTTCGCGGACTTCCAGCGGGAGCCGATGGCGGCGGCATCGCTCGGCCAGGTCCACGCCGCGCGGCTGGGCGACGGCCGCGAAGTGGTGGTGAAGGTGCAGTACCCGGGCATCGAGAAGGCGCTCGAGAACGATCTGGCGAACGCCGCCGTTCTGGTGCGCGGGTTCGCGTTGACGGGGCAAGCCCTGGACGGACGTCCGTACTACGAAGAGCTCCGGGCATCGCTGCTGCGCGAGCTGGACTACGTCCAGGAGGCGGCGCAGGCGGACGCCTACCGGATCGCGGCGCAGCGCTACCCGGAGCTGGTGGTTCCCGCCGTCGTCTACGAGCGCAGCTCGCGGCGCGTCCTCTGCCTGGAGCGGATCCGGGGAAAGCCGCTGCTCGACTTCATGGACTCGGACGCGACCGCGGAGGAGCGCTTCCGTGTCGCGCGCCTGTTGATCTTCGCCATCTGGGGGCCGTTCTACGCCGCGCGCCTGGTGCACGCCGACCCGCACCCGGGCAATTTCTTCGTGCTCCCCGGCGACAGGCTGGGCGTGCTCGACTTCGGCTCGACCAAGGTGCTCTCCGAACGTTTCGCCGGCGTGTATCGAGTGTTCCTCGATGAGAATGACGCCGGGCGTGCGCACCCCGACGTAGGGCCGATGCTGAAGAAGGCCGGCTTCCGGTTCCTCGGCGACGACGAGGAGGAGGCCTTCGAGTTCTGCCAGCGGATCGCCGACATCGTGCAGCGACCGATCCAGAGCGAGACCTACGACTTCGGTTCGGAGGCGCTGTTCTGGGAAGTGAAGCGCGCCTTCCGCAGCGACCCGCGCACCGGTTTCACCATCAAGCCACCTCCGGAAGCGCTGCTGTTCTACCGATCGGCGGCGGGCGTCGCCCAGGATCTGCGCCTGCTCAAGGCGCGGGGCCCCGTCCGCGCCGTGCTGAAGGAGATTCAGCAGCGCGGCAGCGCGTGGTAAAGCCTGCGGCAGTGGATCGCCCGCAGCAGCTCGTCGACAAGCCGGAACAGCTCGCCGCCTGCGTGGACGATGTCTCCCGCAGCTCCCGCGTCGGCCTCGATACCGAGAGCAACGGATTCCACGCGTACTTCGAGAAGGTCTGCCTCCTGCAGGTCGCGACGCCCGACGCCGATTGGGCGATCGATACCCTGGCCCTGCCGATCTCGCCGCTTCTCCCCCTGCTCGCGGATCCGCGCCGCGAGTGCATCCTGCACGCCGCGGAGTACGACGTGCTCTGCATGAAGCGCGATTACGGACTCTCGTTCGGGCGCATCTTCGACACGCATGCTGCTGCGAAGACGCTCGGCCTGGAGAAGTTCGGCTTGCACGACCTGCTCGCGGAGCAGCTCGGCGTTGCGCTCGCCATCGACGAGCAGCGGAGCGACTGGGGAAAGCGACCACTCTCGGCCGAGCAGCTCGAATATGCGTTCGCGGACGTTCGCTATCTCTTGCCGCTTCGGGAGAAGCTGGGCGACGAGCTCGCCTCGCGAAGCCTGATCACGGAGGCGGAGGCGGAGTTCGGGCGCCTGGTCGCGAAGGAGCCGCGAGCGCGCGAGTTCGATCCCGAGGGGTGGCAGAGAATGAAGGCGGCGCGCATCCTGGACGGCCGCGGCCGGGCCGTCCTGCGCGAGCTCTACCTGTTGCGCGATCAGCGCGCCAGGGAATTGAACCGGCCCGCCTTCAAGGTGCTCTCCGATCTCTTCCTCGCCGAGACGGCGCGGCGGCTCCCGAAGAGCGAGGACGAGCTGGTCCGCATTCCGGGGACGTCGCCGATGGCGTTGAAAAAGATTGGCGCGCAGGTCCTCGCCGCGGTGCGCGCAGGAATGGCAGCGGAGCCGCTGGCGCGCCCACGGCCTGGCGGAGACGGGCGCTGGCGGAAGGGCGCGCCACAAGCTCCTCCCCCGGAAGTAGAGGATCGATACGAGCGGCTGCGCGCATGGCGGCGGGTGCGGGCGGAGGCGCGGAAGGTGGAGGTCCAGGTGATCGCGCCGAACGCCGTCCTGTGGGCCATCGCGCGAGCAAATCCCCCGGACCTCGACGCGCTCTCGCGCGTGGAGGGTATGGATCCGTTTCGCCTCGAGCAGTACGGCCCATCGATCCTGGAAGCGCTGCAATCCGGCTCGGGGCAGCAGAAGCTCATCTGAAAACCGTACAGTCTCAGGCGTAGCCGCAAAGTCGCACCCTTCGGTGCGGCAGCGGCTAAAAATTCGCACCCGATTTCGGCGCCGGCACCGTCTCCGAGAGCCGCGGCGGAGCACCTCCAGCGAGGATCCGATACGCGCTCCACGCGCCCATCACCGCTTTCACGTACCTGCGCGTCTCGCGATACGGCAAACTCTCGACCCATTCGTCGAGCTGCTGCTCGGCGCCGCGCGCCGCCCAGGGAACTGCCACCCGCGGCCCGGCGTTGTACGCCGCCAGCGCCACCGCGGGCTCTCCGAACCGTCCGACCAGCTCCGACAGATACCAGCCTCCCAGGTCGATGGCCATTCCGGGATCGACGAGTTGCTCCTCCCGCAGCGGCGGCCGTCCGAGGACCACGGCCGCCCGCCGGGCGGTGGCGGGAAGAAGCTGCAAGAGTCCCACGGCGCCGGCGGGGCTGCGGACGTCGGCCCTGAACAGGCTCTCCCGCCGCATCACCGCCAGCAGCAGATAAGGATCGAGGCGCGTCCGCTCCGCCGCGCGAGCCACCTGGTCGGGAAAGGCCGGGGGATACGCGCCCTCGAGCACGGCCGCCGGTGCGCGAGGACCGCGATCGCCGAGAAGGGCGATGGCGAGAAGCACCGCGCGGTCGGCCCTGCCAACACGTTCATAGATGGGTAGCGCGGCAGCCCCGGCGTCTCCTGCGTGCCGCTGCACGAACCAGTCCGCCTCCGCCGCTGCCTCCTGCAAGAAGCCGAGTTTCGTCAGCTCGGCCGCGACCGCCAGCTGCTCCGGGACGGCGCCCAGAGTCCCGGCGCGCGGAGGCGGGAAGGGCGCGCGCGCGTCGCTCACGTCGCCCAGACGCTCCCGGGCGAGCAGTCCGTACCAGCCGATCGGGTCGAGCTCCGCGGCGCGTCGGAACAGAGGCGCAGCCGCGGACGGTTTTCCTGCGCGAGCCTGCCAGTAAAGCCCCTGCGCGCGCTCCTCGTCGCCGGCAGCGCTGGCGGCGAACTCGGCGAAGCGCTCCGCCGCGTCGTGGAGATCGTCCTGGTACGACATCCAGGCGAGGGTCCAGCGCGCCAGCGAGGCGTTCGAGCCGCTGCGCTTTGCCGCCAATCTGGCGAGCCGCGCCCGCGCCTGCTTGCGCTTGCCGGCATCAATGAGCAGCCGCGCAGTGAAGAGGACGCTTTCCTCGGCCTCTGGCGCGGTGGAAAGCCGCTTCGCGACCGCGTCGGCAAGGCGGATCGCCTCCGCCTCGCGACCCCGGCGGGCGCGATCCCGAGCCAGCAGCATTCCGGCGACGGCCTGGACGTGCGCGTTCCCGGTCTTCCAGGCCTCTTCCAGCGAGGGCGCCGCTTCCCCGCGACGGCCATCGGCGGCCAGCGCGCGGGCCTGCAAGAGCAGGGCCTCCGCCCGATCCTCGCCCGAGAGCATCCCGGCCGCGACTTCGACCTGCGCGACGGCCGCTGCCGGCTGACCTGCCGCGAGCAGGCGCGACGCGCGCAAGTAGAGGTCGCGCCCCGAGGGCTCGGGCAAAGGAATCGCGAGCTCGCGCTGCATCGAGCGCGCCGTTTCGGCCGCCGGATGCTCCGGGTGCTGGAGCCAGAAATTTCGCAGCGCTTCCGCCGCTTCCTGTTCGCGTCCGGGCTCGCCACGCAAGGCTTGCGCCCCTACCCAGGCCATCGCCGCGTGGGCCTCGGCGGGTTGTCCCGGCAACGCCGAGGCTCGCAGTGCCGCCTGGCGGGCAGCGGCGAATTCGCGCGAGGCGAGCAGGGCGTCGGCGAGAAGCGTGGAGGCGCGCAACGAGGCGGGACCGCCCGCGGCGGCGGCTTGTCGAAGCGGCTCCACCGCGCCGGCGCCGTCGCCTGACAACAGCAGGGCCTCACCTTGCAGGACCTGGGCGTAGGACGATAGCTGTCCCAGATCCGCGCCCGATACAGCGGATGCGGCTTCTTTCAGCTTTCCTTGTGCGAAGAGCGCCCGGGCCAGGACCAGCCGGCACTGGGGCTCGGCATCGCAGGCGCGAGCGGCGGCTTCTGCCTCGCCCGCCTTGCCAGCGGTCAGCCAGACGCCCGCCTGCGCGGCCGCCTCGCTCGCGGCAAGCGCGAACTGGGGCATGAGGAGGATCAGCGCCGCGACGGCGAAATGAGCGAATTTCACGCGCTTATCCAACACCTTGCGCCCTGGTTCGACGGTGCGCAAATTGGGCGGCTTTCGGGTCGCCTCGTATGGCGATCGTTGACGCGTTCTGTTATATGCCCGCGCCTCGCAAGGAGGTCCGTTCGAATGCCGCTTTTGGCGAAGCCGTTCCCGACCGAAATGACCACGCCCATCAATCTCGAGGGCAACAAGAAGATGTCGGTCGAGGCTCATCGCAACCTCTTCTGCTCCGCCTACGACGAGTGCCTCAACGAGGCGGTCAAGCGCGGCTGGAACAGCTTCACCTGCGTGCGATGCCCGAACTACGCCCTCACCCACGTTTCCCCCGAGAATTCGATCGAGGCGTTCGCGACACAGCGAAAGTCGGCCTAACGGCCGTACAGTAGTAGCACCCAAAGACGCCCCGGGCCGTACTGTTGCGAGCTCGAGTACTGGGCTCCGACGCCAATACGCTTCCATTTCTGGTCCGCGAGGTTCTTCGAAGAGGCGACGGTGTCGGGTCCGTTGCCGACGTACAATTCCGCGACCGCGCCCGACAGATCCGGCACCTCGCTGAGCGCCCGTCCGGCAAGGTCGCGATCGAGCTTCATCTGATCCGAAGCTGCCGTCCGGCGCACCTCCTCCAACGCGACGCCGTCCAGGGCGGAATCGCGCCGCAGGGGCGGCAGCCCGCGTTTTTTCCGCTCGGCGGAGATGACGCGCACGATCGCGGCGATCGGATCCGCCATCGCGACCGCCGGAACCGCGAAGACTTCGGTGAGGTAGACGCCCTCGTTCCCGTCGGTCGTCAGCCCGCTGGCGGCGCCGAGACCCAGCCGTCGATGCCGGGGATCGAGCAGGTTCGCAAGATGGGCCGGCGAGCCGACGATCGCTTCGTGCGCGGTCGCCACGTCGCTGGAAAGGCCAATGTTTTCCCCGATGCTTCGATAGGCATAGCCTCGGGCGCGAAGCCGGTCCCCCAAGGATCCATCGGTGGGAAGGACGTGGGCGAACGTTCGCAGGCGGGCCATCTCGCGGCTGTGCGCCTCCGCAGCGGCGTCCAGCTCGGGATCCCGCTGCAGCGCGGGCAGTCCGTGCGAGGATCGCAACCGCGCGATGGATTGCGCAACCCCGGTGAGACCGTCGCCTGCGCGCGCTTCCGGAGGGGGCTTCGTGGGCGGCGCGACTCCGGCGAAAACGCGCCGGATGGCAGCCACTTCGGGTCCGCCTGACCCGTCCGCAAGCACCTCGATGGAATGCTCGCCCCGCCCGGTGAGCGGCACTTTGGCCGCGAATGTGTCGCCGGCAGCTTCCAGCTCGATCTCCTCGACGTCGCCGGAAGGGCGGGTGACGAAGAGGCGCGGATTCGACAGGCCAGCGCCGAGCTTGCCCGACACGTCGACGATGTGGCCAGCCTCCACGCGGCCGGGAATCCGCGCGAGCGTGGTTCTGTGAACTGCGCTCAGCGCGCAGACCACCGCTCCGCCGTCCTTCATTTCCGCGGCGGCGACCCCGATGCGATCGAAGCGGCAGGTCTTCGGGTAGAGCTCGCCGGCGGCGCGATCCGCGCGCGAAGCCGGGCTCACCGTGGCGATTCCAGCCACCGGCGACGGCTCGTACGATTCGAGCGATGCGAAGAAGGATGCCGAAGGGCCGGTGATGGGCGCCCTGCCGCCCTGTACGGCGGCGGTGAAGGCGCGGCAGGCGCGGGTCAGGTCGGGATCGATCGCGACCCTGCGACCGGGGCAGGATCCGGCGATTCCGTCGAGCACGGACCCTTCGAGCCGGGATTGCGCGGGGAGCGCGTCCGCGAGGAGGAGCAAGATCGCGAGCAGCACGGCTCCAGCGTAACGGAACCGCCCAGGCGGGCGAAAGAATTCGGCGGCCGCTGACGGGTACGCCCCTCGCCGGGGACCGGGTGGTATGCCACTCGCCCTTCGTCTGCGACAAGATTTCACCTTGGCGCGGCCGCGGGTTTGCATTAGTCACAGCGGCGGAGGCGTGTATGAGGCTGGGGTTCGGCGAGATCCTGGTGGTGCTTGCGCTGGCGCTGCTCTTCTTCGGTCCCTCGAAGCTTCCCCAGCTCGGCGCGAGCCTGGGACAAGCGATCAAGGGCTTCAAGAAGGGGGTGAGCGAGGTCGAGGAGCCCGAGTCGGAGAAGAAGCTCCCGCCGGCACAGCCATAGAGGAAAGCCGCCGCTCTGTATTACAACATGGCTGGATGTCGCTGCGCCTCCAGCTGGTTCTGCTCTTCACCGCAGTCCTCGCCGCGACGCTGCTCGTCGCGTCCGCGCTGGGCCTGCGCATCGCGCAGCGATCCGTCGAGGACGAGATCCGGAAGCGTACCGTCGAGCTCGCGAACGCCACGACGCTCGCGCTGAGGCACGCGGGCAACGACGACGATCAGATCTCCGACGAGCTCGCCGCGACGATGCGCACCAACCGCGGCCTTCTCCGCGCGGAGGTCGCCCGGCAGGCGGCGCTGGGCATCGATGCGGATTTCACGGAGGCGCGGATCGACCCTGAAGGGTCGATCGTCTTCAGGCGCTGGCGCGGCCCGGCCACGCGGCTGTCCGCAGAGCTGATCGACGAGCCCGACATCGGTCGCGCCCTCAGGGTGGTCGCCCCCTTCAACGATGCCCGTGGAGCCAAGGCGCGACTGGTGCTGCTCGCCTCGCACTCCGAGGCGGAACGGCTGGTCGCTGCCGAGCGCAGGGCGTTGTTGCTGGTCGCGGTGGGAGCCTCGGTGTTCCTCATCGTCGCTTTCTGGATCCTGCTCGGCCGGATCCTCATCCGCCGCGTCTCCGCGCTGCAGCTCGCCATGCGCGCCGTCGAAGGCGGGCACCTCGACGTCAAGGCGCCCGGGCCTCCGGAAGGCGGCGACGAGCTCGCGTATCTCTCGCGGGGGTTCAACCGCATGCTGGCGCAGATCCGCGGGTTCAACGCGGACCTCACCGGCCGGATCGAGGAGGCGACGGCCGAGCTGACGAAGAAGAACCGCGACCTCGAGGAGCTCAACGAGCTGCTCGTCGCGGCAAGGCGCGATCTCACCTCCAAGGAGCGCCTCGCGGCGCTGGGCCAGCTCGCCGGGACCATCGCGCACGAGCTGGGCAATCCCCTCAACGCCCTGAACGGACACCTGCAGCTGCTCGCCCGAAGGCCCGAGCTGGCGGAGCCAGCGCGCTCGCAGGTGGCGGTGCTGCAGGGCGAGGTGGGGCGGATGACGCAGATCATCCGCCGCTTCCTCGATCAGACGCGCGGCTTCACGCCGACCGCGGAGACGGTCGAGCTGGCGCCGCTGGTGGAAGAGGCGCTCGATCTGACGTTGGGAACGGAAGCGCGGCAGCGGATCCAGGTCGCGCGCGAAGTCGACGGCGTCGCCGTGCGCACCGACCCGGGGCTCGTACGCCACCTGCTCACCAACCTGGTCGCAAACGCCGTCGACGCGATGCCGAACGGCGGGCGGCTGGAAGTGCAGGCGCGCAGCGAAGGCAAGGAGGTGGTGCTGCGCGTGAGCGACACCGGCACCGGGATGCAGCCAGACGTGAAGCGGCACATCTTCGAGGCGTTCTTCACTACCAAGCCTGACGGGAAGGGCACCGGGCTGGGCCTCGCCATCTGCAAGGAGATCGCGCGCGCGCTTCGCGGCCGCATCGACGTGGAGAGCGAACCGGGAAAGGGCTCCGCGTTCACGGTGCGCTTTCCGGAAGCGGACGCGCACGCTGCCTGAACGTCCGTTATGGTCTCCGCCATGTCGCAGCCGGCCCGTATCCTGGTGGTGGACGACGACGGGGCCTCTCGCTCGCTGATGGCGCAGATCCTCGCCGAGGACGGCCACGGCGTCGTCGTCTGCGCGGACGGGGCGGAAGCCATCGAAAGGCTCGAGCGCGACGGCGAGTTCGACGCGGTGGTCAGCGACATCCGCATGGTCGACGTCGACGGGCTGGAGGTCCTCGACTGGGTGCGCAAGCATGCGCCCGAGACGCCGGTCCTCCTGGTGACGGCCTTCGGCAACGTCGACGGCGCCGTCGGGGCCATCCGCCGCGGCGCTTACGACTACATCTCCAAGCCCTACGACGTGAACACCATCAAGCTGGTCGTCGACCGGGCGCTGCGCCACCGGCGGCTCGCCACCGAGAACCGCCGGCTGAAACGCGAGATCCGCGAGAAGTACGCGCTGGCCAACGTGGTCGGCCGCAGCGAGGGAATGCTGCAGGTCTACAAGACGGCCGCGCGCGTCGCGCTCACCGACGCGACCGTGCTGGTGGTCGGCGAAAGCGGCACCGGCAAGGAGTTGGTGGCCCGCGCCATCCACACCTCCAGCGCGCGCGCCGCGGGCGCGTTCATCGCCGTGGACTGCGGCGCCATCGCGGAAGGAGTGCTGGAGAGCGAGCTCTTCGGGCACGCGCGCGGCAGCTTCACTGGCGCGACCGGCGCCCGGCGCGGCCTCTTCGAAGAGGCCAGCGGCGGGACCTTGTTCCTCGACGAGATCGGCGACATCGGCGGCCGCATCCAGGGGCAGCTGTTGCGGGTGCTGCAGGAAGGGGAGATCCGCCGGGTCGGCGAGAGCGCGCCCATCCGCGTCGACACGCGGGTCGTGGCGGCCACCAACAAGGACCTCGCGGACGCAGTGAAGGGGGGAAAGTTTCGCGAAGACCTCTTCTACCGCCTGAACGTCGTCACCATCCGTATTCCCCCGCTCCGCGAGCGACGCGAGGACATCCCGCTGCTCGCCGAGCATTTCGCCGCCCGGCATGCGGGGGAGCGGGGTGCTTCGCTGACGACCGAGGCGCGCGAGGCGATGCTCCTCTGGGACTGGCCGGGGAACGTCCGCGAGCTGGACAACTCGGTGGCGCGGGCGTTGGCGTTGAACCCGGGGGGAACCATCCTGCCGGAGGATCTGCCGGAGGCGGTGCGGGAGCGCTGGCAGCACCGCCGCGGATCGCCGGCGAAGGCGCCTTCGACGATTTCGCCGGCTGCAACGTCTCCGGCGCCTGAGCCGCTGGTCGGAGATCATCCGACGCTCGACGAGCTCAGCCGCCGGTACGCGGAGCGCGTCCTGCGGGATTCCGGGGGCAACAAGACGCGTGCCGCCGAAGCGCTGGGGATCGATCGGAAAACTCTTTCGCGCTTGCTCCGGGAGGAGTAGGAGTTTTCTGTTTCTCTGTCGGACAGTCCGGCAATTTCGCCGCCCTTTGCTGTCGGCGGGGTGACAGAATCTGGCGGTCGGTCGAACCCTGCTTCTGTGATTTCAGGGACTTGGCCCGCAGTGAAGAGCTGGCAAGCTGCGTGCATCGAACAGGGGACAGGACCGATCGGGAGGAACCCCCCAATGCCGCAAGAGCCCCGCCAAGACGACCGAACCCAGAGACTCCAGCTCATCGGCCGCGTTCAGTTTGCCTACGAGCAGTTGAAGGAGACGATGCAGCGCTACCACGACGACTCGCCGCGCGCCCGCGCAGCGATCGCGGCGGCAAAGCGCCGCCTCGCCGTGTTGAACCGCGCCCTCGCCATCATCGCCCTCGAGGCGGCGCAGCAGCCGGCCTAGGCACGTTTGAAGACGCGGAACAGCCACCACAACGACGGAAACAGCACGACGGAACCGATCGCGAGCGCGAGGAGCAGCAAGCGCAAGGTCGGTTCTGGCGCCGCCGCGCCCTGCAGCGTCAAGTCCGGCGCGATCAGGTAGGGCCGCTGGGCGGCGCCCCAACCGCCGACGATCAGCGCCACCTGGACGACCGCCAATGCGCGGGCAGTGCGAAATCGCCGGGTGAACAGTGCCCAAAGGGCGCCCACCGCTGCAGCTCCCGTCGCCAACTGCAGCGGCCAGCTCCACGGCGACCTCAACAGCGTCTCGCGGAAATGCCCGGCGCCGGGAGGGGTGAGCAGGCCCGCGGCGAGGGCGCAGGCCCCGACGACGACGGCGGAGACGATGGCACGCGCACGAAAATCGTCGCGCAGCTCCGGGTCGGCCGCCTCGACCGCGAGGTATACGGCGGCCAGGTACGCGAACAGCGCCAGCGCGAACGCGCCCACCGCGAGCGGAAACGGCGCCAGCCAGGGACGGAAGAAGCCCAGCTCGGGAGCGCCGTCGGGACCGGCGCGCAGCGCTCCGGAGGTGATGGCGCCGAGGGCGGAGCCGAGGAAGATCGGAGTGGTCGCGCTGGCGACGGCGAAGATCCGCCCCCAGCGCGCGCGTCCGCCGTACCGCCGGAACGCCCAGGCCGATCCGCGCAGCACGATCCCGAGGAGCATGAGCGTGAGCGGGACGTGCAGCCCGATGCTCGCGGCCGCGAACGCGCGCGGGAAGCCCGTGAAGAGGAGGACGACGATCAGAATCAGCCAGACGTGATTCGCCTCCCAGACGGGCGCGATGGCGTCGTCGGCGAGGCGCCGCTGCCGCTCGGCGCGAGGACCGGTGGCGAGGAGGTCCCACACTCCGCCGCCGAAATCCGCCCCCGCCAGAACGCAGTAGGCGATCAGCGAGACGAGCATCACGGCGGCGACGGCTTCGATCACTGCGCCTCCCGGAATTGCCGCCGGAGGATCTCGATCACGACCGCCGAGAGCAGCAGATAGACGACACTCACGGCGATGAAGGGAACGACGAGGCCGCGCATGGGTGTGACCGCATCCGCGGTCCTCATCACGCCGTAGATCACCCACGGCTGGCGGCCCACCTCCGTCACGATCCAACCTGCCTCGAGCGCGAGGAACCCGAGTGGCCCGACGAGCGCGGTAGCGCGCAGGAACCGTCCGGACGGAGGTCGGCGGCGGATCCAGTTCCACGCCGACCAGACGGCATGCCCGCCGAGTAGAATTCCGGACAGCACCATTGCCTGGAAGAACGCCCGGACCAACGGCGGCGCGCGGTCCGCGGGCGGAATATCCTCGAGCCCGGTGACGACCGTGTCGGGCGAGTTTCCGGCGAGAATCGAGAGCGCCCAGGGGATCTCGATCGGTCCCATCGTGAGCGGTGCGCGCGACTGCGTGCGCTGCAGCTGCTCGATGGCGGCAAGCTTCGCCGGCTGCCCTTTCGCGATTTCGTGCCCGGCCCAATGTCCGGTCAGGGGCTGGACCAGCGCTGCCGGAACGGAGAGCGCCAGAGCAAGGCCTAGCGCTTTGCGATGGAAGCCGCTCCGCGGGTTGCGAAGGAGTCCGACGGCGTGGATCGCTGCGACCGCCGCCGCGGTTGCGAGATACGCCGCCAATGTCCCGTGCACGATCTCGTGGGCGGCGAACGGCGTCCCCATGGCCGCGATGGGATCGACGTCGACGAATCGTCCGGACTCGACGCGGAACCCGCGCGGCGCGTTCATCCAGGCATTGGCGATGGTGACGAACGCCGCGGAGGCGGCGCCGCTCGCGGCGACGACGCAGCCGGCGAAGAGATGCGTCCGAGGTCCGAGCTTCTCCCAGCCATAGAGGTACAGACCGAGGAAGATGGCCTCGGTGAAGAAGGCGAATCCCTCCAGCGAGAAGGGCATGCCGATCACCGGACCTGCATGCCGCATGAACCCGGGAAACAGCAGACCGAGCTCGAACGAGAGCACGGTCCCGCTGACTGCTCCGACGGCGAAGAGTACCGCCGTTCCCTTTGCCCAACTGCGCGCGAGCGACAGGTAGTCGGGATCGAGTGTCCGCCGGTAGCGCCCCTCGGCGAGCACCATCAAGAGCGGCATGGCGACGCCGATCGCCGCGAAGACGATGTGAAAGGCGAGCGACATCGCCATCTGCCCGCGTGCGAAGAGGACGTCGTCCACAATCGCTCCGGCGCATGTTGTAGCCGACCCCGGGGCCGATCGTCCGCGACTCGATGCCGCGGTGGGCGAATCAAGTGTCCTGGGCCGTCTCGCCGTAGTCCCGGACGGCTTCTGCCGCCCCGTAGAGGTCGGTGAAGGGGACGCAAGGAAGCTCGTGCTCCTGGCAGTAGCGGTGCAGGAAGCTGCCTTCGCGCGCGAACGTCCGATCGGCGAACTGCACCAGGCAGCGGTCGGCGAAGCCGTCGCCGATGCCGATCACGAAGCTGGCTCCTGCCCGCCGCGCCTCGGCGACCGCCACCCGCTTGCACGAGCCGCAGACTTCACATCCGGAGGCCCGCGATTCCGCTTCGCCGGGATAGGTGACTCGCAATCCCTCCGGCGCGAAGACCGCTTCGTTGGCCCGGACTTTCACCCATGCGCTCAGGGCCGGCGGCAGGTGGGCGGCGATCACCGCTTCGACATATTGGCGCAGTCCTCCGGAGGCGAGAAAGAAGGGCGCGCCACGGTCGCGGGCAGCCGCGACCAGCTCGGAGAACCCAGGGCGAAGCTTTGCCGCCTGCAATGCGAAGGCGATGACGTCCGCTTCCGGGGCGCGGATGGGCGTGTAGATGCTCTGGATGATCGCCCGCGTCGTGAGCTCGCCATCGGCAAACAGCTTCTTCTGCACCGCGAGGTAGTCGGCGCCGCAGAAGTGCTTGCTGATCTCGTCGCCGATGTCGTGGACCGTCGCGGTCCCGTCGAAATCGCATACCACCGCCAGGTCCGTCACGGCGCGCCTTGTAAGCGGGCCGGCGGGGACGGCGCAAGCCCGACATCTGGACGCTCGCCTGCTTCCGCCGGCGGATCGGTGCGCTAGACTCCAGATATGAACCTGACGGACGCCGAGCTGTTCCAGGAGGTCGCGCGCAGGAGCGCGGCCCGGGAACCATTCGTGCTCTGCACTGTCACGGCCACCGATCGCTCGGCTCCAAGGGACGCCGGAGCGAAGATGATCGTCGCTGCGGACGGTGCGATCGTGGGCACCGTCGGCGGTGGGCCGCTCGAAGCCGTCGTCATCCAGGAAGCGGTCCACCTCTTGAAGCAGGAGGGCACGTCCTGCCAGCGCCGGTTCGCGCTCACCACGGCCGGCGATGCGGCGGAACCCCTTCCGCCCTCCGGGCCCATTCCCGACGAGCTGGGGATGAAATGCGGCGGGGAAGTGACGGTGTTCCTCGACGTGCTCCGGCCCGCGCCGAGGCTCGTCCTCTACGGCGCGGGACATGTCGGCGAGCGTGTGGCGAACATCGCGGCCGAGATCGGGCTGGCGACGACCGTCGTCGACGATCGCGAGAAATTCGCCAGGCGCGACCGCTTCCCTCGCGCCAGCGAAGTGCGCTGCGCCGACCTTGCCCAGGATCCGCTCGGCGGGGTCGCTCCCGGAGCATCGGACTTCGTCGTCATCCTCACCCGCTGCCACGCGCTGGACGAAGGCGTGCTCGAGGCAGCGCTGCGCACGCCTGCGCGCTACGTCGGATTGATCGGCAGCCGCCGCAAGGTCGCGCTGATCCTGCGCAGCATCGCCAAGCGGCTCGGGCGCGATCCCCGCGACGATGCGCGCCTGCACGCGCCGATCGGGCTGCGCCTCGGCGACAAGACCCCAGGCGAGATCGCCATCTCGATCCTCGCCGAAATCCTTCTCCTCAAGAGCAAGGGCGAGCTCGCGCATTCCCGCCTCGCCCCCAAAGACGCCGTCCGCGTACGTGCCTGAGAGAAGGCGGATTTCGCTACTTTGACATCTGCACGCCTGTTCACTTAGGGTGAGCGGCGATGCCCAACGAGACCGCTCTCGCCCAGCAGGAGCCATTGCAGCCTGCGGTCCGCCGCTATGCCCTGAAGACGTCGGCCCCGCCGCGCAAGGGCCTGGTCGATTACGACCGCGACCTCTCCGAGGAGCAGCGCGCCGTCGCCCTCTGCGATCCGCGTCCCACGCTGGTGATCGCCGGCGCCGGCTCGGGCAAGACGCGGGCGTTGACGTTTCGAGTGGCACACCTGCTCGAGACGGGCACGGCGCCCGAGACGATCCTCCTCTTGACGTTCACCAACAAGGCGGCGCGGGAGATGATGGCGCGCGTCGGCCAGCTTTGCCGCGTCGAGACGCGCAGGATGTGGGGCGGCACGTTCCATCACGTCGCCCACGGCCTGTTGCGCGAGCATGCCTCACGCCTCGGATACGCGGATCGATTCGGTCTTCTCGATCGCGAGGACGCCAAGGAAGTGATGGCGAGCGCCACCGCGGACCTCGGGTATGGGGTCGGACAACGGCGTTTCCCGCGCCCCGACGCGATGATCGATCTGTACTCGACGGCGGTGAACACCCAGCGCCCGCTGGCCGAGGTGATCGCCGTGGAGGCACCGCAGTTCGTCGCGCTGGAGGAGGAGATCCTGCGAGTCGCGCGCAGGTTCGCGGAGCGGAAGGCGCAGATGAACGCGATGGACTTCGACGATCTGCTGCTGAACTGGAAGCGCCTCCTGATCGAGGTACCCGGCGCGCGCGAGAGCATCTGCCGGCGCTTCAGCGCGGTGCTCGTCGACGAGTACCAGGACACCAACCGGCTCCAGGGAGAGATCGTCGACGCGGTCGCCGCGCCGCACGGGAACCTGCTCGTCGTCGGCGACGACGCGCAGAGCATTTATGCGTTCCGCGGCGCGCATTTCGAGAACATCCTCAAGTTCCCCGAGCGCTACCCGCAGTGCCAGCACCTCCGCCTGATCACCAACTATCGCAGCACGCCGCCCATTCTCGCGCTCGCCAACGCGTCGATCCGTTGCAATCGCAAGCAGTTCGAGAAGGAGCTGCGCGCCCACCGCGAGGGAGGTGTGCTGCCGGCGCTGGTGCCCCTGCGCGACGTCCACCAACAGGCCGAGTTCGTCGCCCAGCGGATCCTCGAGCTGCGGGAGGAGGGAATTCCGCTGCGGGAGATGTCCGTCCTCTATCGGGCGCACACGCACTCGATGGAGCTGCAGATGGAGCTTGCCCGCCGCGGGATCCCCTTCATCGTCCGCGCGGGAGTGCGCTTCTTCGAGCAGGCCCACATCAAGGACGTGCTCGCGCACCTCAAGTTCATCCAGAACCCGCATGACGAGCTTTCGTTCAAGCGGATCGTCAAGCTGGTCTCCGGCGTCGGGGCAGCGAGCGCGGATGCGCTCTGGGCACAGGTCGAGCAGTGGCTGCGCATGGGCCGCGACCCGCGCACCCAGCTCGATTCCCTGACCCAGCTGGTGCCGCCCAAGGCACGCTCCGGGCTGCGCGCGCTCGCCGGAGCGTTGCAGATCCTGGTGGCGATGCGGTCGCAGCCCAGCGAGATGATCCGCTGCATCCTCCACGAGGGCGGCTACGGCGAGGCGCTCAAGCAGCGGTACGCGAATGCCCAGGCACGCCATGACGACGTGCTGCAGCTCGCGGATTACGCGCTGCAGGCGGAATCGCTGGAGCAGCTCCTCGCCGATCTCACGCTGCTCGATTCGCTCGAAGCCGAAGACGTCGTGGAGGGCGCCGAACCGGACGAGAAGCTCACGCTCTCCAGCGTGCACCAGGCCAAGGGACTGGAATGGCGCGCCGTGTTCCTCATCTGGCTCGCCGACGGCCGTTTTCCCAGCGCGCCCGCCTTGCGCGCTCCGGACGGCGAAGAGGAGGAACGCCGACTCTTCTACGTGGCCGTGACGAGGGCCAAAGACGAGCTGTACCTGACGTATCCAATGATGCAGGAGAAGCGCGACCAGGCGCGCCTGCTGCTCAGGCCGAGCCGGTTCCTCGACGAGCTCCCGGCGGCGCCGCCCCCCTACGAGAAATGGAGCATCGAAGTGGCGCCGGACCCGAAATTGCTCGCACAGTAGGACATGGCGTCCTGCGCGAGACGCTGATGTTCGTCTACGAGCTGTCGGGAACGGTGGGAGAGGTGGGGATTCCGGAGGTGGTGGATTCGAGGCCGGCAGGTGTAATTGTGCGGTACGACGTGTGGTGGAAGTAGGGGGATTTGTTGCGCCCCGGGCGCAGAGCGCCGTAGCATCAATCCAGCTTCATGCCTGCCGACAAGCCCATCCTGCTCGGCATCGATCTGGGCACCACGAACACGTGCGTCGCGTACGTCCGGAACAAGGTCGCGCGCGTGGTTCCCAGCGACAAAGGTTCGTTGATCCTGCCCAGCGTGGTGGCGATGAGCGACAAGGGCAACCTGCTGGTCGGCAACATCGCCAAGGACCAGATGGTGGTGAATCCCCGGAACACCATCTACGGCGCCAAGCGTCTGATCGGGCGGCAGTACAACTCCAAGGTGGTCCAGGACATCAAGCACTACTTCTCGTACGAGATCGTCGAGGGTCCGAACGGCGAGGCCGCGGTGGTGCTGGCCGGGAAGGTCTACTCGCTTCCGCAGATCAGCGCCTTCGTCCTCCAGCACTGCAAGCGCGTCGCCGAGGCGACCCTCGGGCAGGAGATCACCGAGGCGATCATCTCGGTCCCCGCCTACTACAACGACAACCAGCGCAACGCGGTGAAGGAGGCGGGCAAGCTCGCCGGCTTCACCGTCAAGCGCATCGTCAACGAGCCTACCGCCGCGGCCCTCGCGTACGGCCTGAACCGCGGCTTCGATCACAAGGTGCTCGTCTACGACCTGGGCGGCGGCACCTTCGACGTTTCCGTCCTGCAGCTCCACGGCAACGTCATGGAGGTCCTGGCGACCGGCGGCGACACCTTCCTCGGCGGCGTCGACTTCGACAACCGGATCATCGATTTCGTGCTCGAGGAGTTCCGCAACCAGACGAAGATCGATCTGACGCAGTCGCCCATCGCCATGCAGCGGATCAAGAACGCCGCGGAGGCGGCGAAGATCGATCTCTCGCTGCTCAGCAACGTCGTCATCGAGCTGCCCTACATCGCCGACCGCAAGGGCAAGCCGGTGGACCTGCGCATCCCGCTCTCCCGCGAGCGCGTGAACGCGCTGGTGATGGACCTGGTCGAGAAGACGTTTCAGCTCGTCGAGCGCGTCCTGGGCGAGAAGAGCCTCAACCGGGGTGACATCCAGGAGGTGCTGCTGGTCGGCGGCCAGACCCGCATGCCGCTGGTCCAGGGCAAGGCGCACCAGTTCTTCGGCAAGCCGCCGCGCAAGGGCGTCCACCCCGACGAATCGGTGGCGCTGGGCGCCGCGCTGCTGGCCGAATCGATGCAGGAGATCGACTCCGTCACGCTGGTCGACGCGCTCAGCATGCCCATCGGGTTCGCCATGCCCGGCGGCCGTTTTCGAAAGGTGATCGAGAAGAACACGCAGATCCCCTCGAAGAGCAGCTTCCGTCTGCCGCCCGCGCGGGATGGCAAGGGGCTCGAGCTGGACATCTTCCAGGGTGACGGCGACCGGATCATCGACAACGAATACCTCGGCACGCTCAAGTTCCCGGCGGAAGTGGCCGGGCAGCGGGTGAACTTCATCCTCGACGAGGAGTGCCTGCTGCACGTCACCATCGAGACCGCCAGCGGCCAGACTCGCGAGCTGACGCTGGCGACGCACGACACGCCCGAGGCGTTGAAGGTCGCATGGCAGGAAGAGGCAGAGAGGCGC
>Ga0209156_10000153_pt1 | contig 55075 bp, 54 predicted proteins | sample GraSoiAngelo_124_FD_185881 | JGI IMG/M metagenome (GOLD analysis project Ga0209156, IMG submission 185881) | Grasslands soil microbial communities from the Angelo Coastal Reserve, California, USA - 14_0927_05_20cm (SPAdes) (version 2) | ecosystem: Environmental > Terrestrial > Soil > Grasslands... | reverse complement strand
GAGAACTGCACGGGGTCAAGCGCGGCGTGCCCTTCGGATGCCTTCCAGTCTTCGAGCACGGTCTGCCGCGCCTCGGCCGGCCCGTGCGACGTGGCGGAGAACTGCACGGGGTCGAGCGCGGCGTGTCCCGCCGATGCCTTCCAGTCCTCGAGCACGGTGTGTCGGCCCTCGGCGGGCACGTGTGACGTGGCCGAGAACTGCACGGGGTCGAGCGCGGCCTGCCCCGCCGACGCCTTCCAGTCCTCGAGCACGGTCTGTCGCGCCTCGGCGGGCCCGTGCGACCCGGCCGAGAACTGCACGGGCACCGGCCCGAACTGTCCGGCGAACAGCTTCGCGTCATCGTCGACGGTCTGTCGCGCCTCGGCAGGCCCATGCGACGTGGCCGAGAACTGCACGGGGTCGAGCGCGGCGTGCCCCTCGGACATGATCAGGGCGAGCGGGACGTCGTGCACATCGGATTCCAACCCCTGCACCAGCGACGTCTGTAACGGCTCTGACACGGCGTGCCACCATCCGAACTACGCGGCGGGAACTCCCTGCGAGAACAGTGACGGGGTCGTCTGCACGGCGGACGTCTGCGACGGGAGTGGCAAGTGCATCTCCACGCCGCAGGATTATCGCTGCGACGACGGGAACGACTGCAGCAACGACTGGTGCAACCCCGGGCTGGCGCCCCCGGACGGCACCGGATGCGTCCACGTGGCGCGGACGAGCGTCTCGACAGGGTGCTATCCGAGCGACACCAGTCATCCGAACTCCTGCGGGTGCAACGATCGCAACCCCTGTACGAAGTTCGACCGCTGCCAGCAGGACATGTCGGGAAGCATCTACTGTGCGGGCGACAATCTGCCCGACAACACGCAGTGCTCCGCCGGCACCACCTGCGCCTCGGCAGCCATGTGCAAGAGCGGCGTCTGCACGCCGACGGGCTTCGCCCCGGCCGGGACCGCGTGCGACGACCACAACGTTTGCACCGGAACGACTCCGCTCCCCGATGCTTGTGACGGCAACGGCAAATGCGTCCCGGGGCCGCTGAACAGCGATGCCCCCTGCGACGACGGGAACGAGTGCAGCACGGGTGATCACTGCGCCATGGTCGCCGTGAGCAGCACCCAGTTCGCTCCCGGCTGCATCGGCGTCCCGGCCGCGGGCAACTGCGACGATGGCGATGCGTGCACGGGGGACAGGCTCTTCGGGTCCTCGTCGGATACCTGTCAATCCGGCGGATGTCAGTCGGGAGCGTCGGAGACTGCGTTCTGCAAGCAGTGGGGGAAGACGTACTACGCCACGAACAGCGGCCACTGCCGGTCCACCGACGGAGCGTGCTGCACGAACTGCGCCAACAACACCTCCGGCGTGAGGTGCAACTGCTGTCTCCCCAGGGGGATGAACTGCATCGGCGGTGGGACCCCGTGCTGCAGCGGAACCGTCGGCAACGTCGTGATGACGGGCACGTGCGGCACTCCGACCGGCCCTGCTGGGACCGGCGTCGTCGGGGTCTGCCAGTAGCGGATGCTGATTCGCTTATCGCAGCGTGTACGCGTGCACGTGCGGGCCCGAGTACCGCCAGACGAGGTCCGTGCCCCAGAACCCGGGCGGGTAGTGGCCGATGCCGCAGGCCCGCGGCGCCGTGAAGAGCGTGGCCGCGGGGGGCGCCCACGGGTCATACCCGCCGTAGGGCGCGTACAGCGTGAAGGCCGAGCACGGCTGGGAGGTGACCGCGAGGGTCGGACCTCCGAGCACCACCACTTGCTGGGCGGCCGCCGGCAACGGGCGAGCGATGGCGCCCAGGCCGAGAGCCAACACGCCGAGCACGAGCGAGAGTCTCTTCATTGGCGGGCCTCCTGGCGCCCCAACACCGAAGGCGCGCGCGGGTTGCGCGGCGACGCCGCACCCCCGTTCAGGCACCGAGCCGCACCTCGACGTCTTCGCGGCCGAGCTCCGGCACGGGCTCGACGGCGACCGCTCGACCCGCCTGCCGCTCGAGCGCCTCGAGGCTCGTCCGCTCGTGCTCGGTCAGGTAGGCCGCCACCTCGGGGTGCACGCGCAGCGCGAGGCGGGTGGAGTTGGTATGGAGGGCGGCCTCGCGCAGCGCCCGGCGCAGCGCGTCGTAGGCGAGTGTCTCGACGGAGCGCACGCGCCCCATGCCCCCGCACTGGGGGCAGGAGCTCGTCAGCAGCTGCTCGAGGCTCTCGCGGGTGCGCTTGCGCGTCATCTGCACGAGGCCGAGCTCCGAGATGCGCAGCACGTTCGAGCGCGCCTTGTCCTTACGGAGCGCCTCCTGGAGGGCGTCGAACACCTTCTTGCGGTTGGCGGCCTTTTCCATGTCGATGAAGTCGATCACGATGATGCCGCCGATGTTGCGCAGCCGGAGCTGCTGGACGATCTGCTTTGCCGCCTCGAGGTTGACGCGCAGGATCGTCTCCTCCTGGTTCTTCTTGCCGACGTAGCGTCCGGTGTTGACGTCCACCGTGGTCAGCGACTCCGTCTGTTCGAAGATCAGGTACCCCCCCGACTTGAGCCACACCCGCCGCTCGAGCGCGCGGGCGATCTTGGTCTCGACGCCGTGCTGCTCGAAGAGGGGCGTCACTCCCTCGTAGAGGTGGACGCGCGGCGCGAGCCTCGGCATGAGCCCCTTCACGAACTCGAGCACGCGCGCGTGTTCCTCGGGCGAGTCGACCGTCAGCCGCTCCACGTCCGAGGTGAAGAGGTCGCGCACGACGCGCAGGACGAGGTCGAGATCCTGGTGGATGAGCGCCGGTGCGCCAGCGGCCGCGGCCTGCTTGTGGACCAGGCCCCAGAGGCGGCTGAGGAAGCGGACGTCGTCGTGGATCTCCCGCTTGGTCACCCCCTCGCACGCGGTGCGGACGATGAACCCACCTTCGGGCGGACGTTCGGCCTCGACGATGACGCGCAGACGGTCGCGCTCGGCCGCGTCCTCGATGCGACGCGAGATGCCGATGTGCCGGGTGTCCGGCATGTAGACGAGGTAACGGCCGGGAAGCGAGATGTGCGACGTGACCCGGGCGCCCTTCGTGCCCATCGGCTCCTTGGCCACCTGGACGAGGATCTCCTGCCCCTTCTGGACCCGTTCCTCGATGGGACGGACCTCACGCGGCGCCGGCGGCGCCACCTCGGCCGCTTCGACCTCCCCCTCCTGCGCGAGGGTGGGCGGCAGCTCCTCCTCCCCGGGGATGTCCGAAGCGTGCAGGAATGCGGCCTTCTCGAGGCCGATGTCGACGAAGGCTGCCTGCATCCCGGGCAGCACGCGCACCACCTTGCCCTTGTAGATGTTGCCGGCGATGCCGGGCTCGCGGCCGCGCTCGATGTGCAGCTCGACCAAGGTCGTGTCCTCGAGGAGCGCCGCCCGGGCTTCCCAGGGGACCACGTTGATCAGGATGTGCTTCGCCACCGGCGTGGCCGCTAGGCGGAGGCCGCCGCGGCTGGCTCGGCCGCGGCGCGGAAGCGGGTGGCGACCTTGTGGACGCGGAGCGCCGGCGAGACGTCGGCGGCGAGGCCGAGCAGCTCCCCGACGAGCGTGCCGGCCTTGAGCGTCCCCTCCCGCCCGACGCCGAGCTCGACGACGAGCCGGTCGGGACCGGCGAGCTCGAGGGCGCGGACGAAGCGGCGGGCGTCGACGGTCCGCTCCCCCGACTTGCCGCGTTTCGCGACCGGAACGCTCGGCGCGGTCGTGAACCGGGCGACGGCTGCCGCCACCGCGGCGGGCGGCGGGGGCGCATCGAGCGCGGCGAGATCGATGGTGTACGTGACCGACTCGATCTCCGACTCGATGCTCGGCGCCGAACGGGGAACCTCCGCCGCCGCCACCGGCTCGAGCCCGTCGGGCAGCTCGGCGGCCAGCCGGGCGGCGACCTCCTCGGCGTCGAGCGGCGCGGTCAGCTCGAGGTCCACGTACTCGTCGTCGCTCGAGACGCCGAGGGGCAGGGCGGGCCCGAAGGAGAATCGCGGCAACGGATGATGACCCTGGGAGAACGCCACCGGCAGCCGGCCTCGGCGGGCGGCGCGCAGGAAAGTCGTGCCCAGCTCCCGCGTGCCGATGAAGCGGGCCGGCCCGACCTTGCGATAGCGGAGGCGGATCCGCTGGACGGCGGGCGGCCCGGTGGCCCCGGGCGCGAGCGAGGAGGGGACGGCGCCGAGCCACTCCTCCGCGTTGCCCTCGCCCGGGCGCGGGGCCTCGGCCACGGCCTCGTTGGCGGCCAGCGCCGCCGGCAGGGGAGCGGCGTCGACCCCGCCCCGCAGGCTTGCGGCGGGCCGCCGCTCGGCCGCGCGCGCCCGGATCCGTCGCCACATGCGGGTTTCCCACGCGGGGAGCGCGTCGCTCGCGTCCGAGGGGACCGCCAGCTCGGCCCAGCGCGAGATACCCCGCCCGCGGTGCTCGCCCCCCTTGGCACCTTCCGGATGGTAGTCGACGTTGCGCACGGCCTCGAAGTCGCAGGCGCCGCAGTAGGTGCAGCGCTCGATCGAGCAGTCGGGGGTGAGGACGCCGCGCACCGCGCGGGCGAGATCCTGGAGGAGGAAGCGCTTGGCGAGCCCCGCGTCGAGGTGGTCCCAGGGCAGCGTCTCGCCGAGCGGCCGGCGGCGGAGGTAGACGGCCGGATCGATCCCGTGCGCGGCCAGCGCCGCGCGCCAGACGTCCATCCGACAGCGGTCGGACCAGCCGTCGAACCGCGCGCCGCGCCGCTGGGCCGTCTCGAGCACGTCGGCCAGGCGCCGATCGCCGCGCGAGAAGACGCCTTCGAGGAACGACAGCTCGGCGTCGTGCCAGCGGAAGGCGATCCGCCGCCGCCCGAGCTCGCGCCTGAGGAGTGCGTGGCGCGCGCGCGTCTCTTCGAGAGAGAGCTGCCCCGCCCACTGGAAGGGCGTGTGCGGCTTCGGGCAGAAGGTCGACACGCTCGCCGTGACCGCCAGCCGCCCGCGCGCCGCGGCGGCCACCCGCGCGGCGAGCTCCGCGATGCCGACGACGTCCTCCTCGGTCTCGCTCGGCAGCCCGATCATGAAGTAGAGCTTCAGCGTCCGCCACCCGAGGTCTGCGAACAGCCGCGCGGCCTCGAGCAGCTCCTCCTCCCGGTACTCCTTCTGGATCACGTCGCGCAGCCGCTGCGTCCCGGCCTCGGGGGCGAGGGTGAAGCCCGTCTTCCGGACGCGCCGGATCTGCTCGAGGATACGCGGCGACAGCGCGTCGACGCGCGTCGAGGGCAGCGAGACCGCGACGCGCTCGGGCGCGAGCCGGTCCATCAGCTCCTTGAGCACGGGATTCACGCCGCTGTAATCGCCGGTGGAGAGCGAGAGCAGCGACACCTCCTCGTAGCCCGTGCGCGCCAGGAGCCGGGTGGTCTCCTCGACGACCCGCTCGGGGTTTCGCTCGCGCAGCGGGCGGTAGACGTACCCGGCCTGGCAGAAGCGGCAGCCCTTCACGCAGCCGCGCATCACCTCGATGCTCGCGCGGTCGTGCACGACGCCCAGGTTCGGCACGACCGGATTCGCGGGGGGCGCGAACCGGTCGAGGTCGACGAGCACTCGCTTGCGGACCCGCGGGCGAGCGGGATCGAGGGGGACGACCTCGGCGATCGTGCCGTCGGGGTGGTAGCGCGGCGCGAAGAAGGCGGGCACGTACAAGCCGGGGATGCCGGCGAGCGCGCGCAGGAGCGCCGGGCGGTCGCGGCGGTGGGCGAGCACCGCGTCGCAGATGTCGCCGACCGCCTCCTCGCCGTCGCCGAGCAGCACGCCGTCCAGGAAGGGGGCCAGCGGCTCGGGGTTGAAGGCACACGGGCCGCCGGCGATCACCACCGGATGTTCGGGGCCGCGCTCGGCGGCGCGCAGCGGGATGCGCCCGAGCTCGAGCATGGTGAGGAGGTTCGTGTAGGTGAGCTCGTACTGTAGGCTCACGCCGACGACGTCGAAGTCGACGAGCGCCGTGTGGCTCTCGAGCGACACGAGCGGCAGCCCGCGCGCGCGCAGTACCGCCTCCATGTCCGGCCAGGGCGCGTAGGCACGCTCGGCGGCGACGTCCGGCCGGCGGTTGAGGATGTCGTAGAGGATCTGCAGGCCGAGGTGGGACTGGGCGATCTCGTAGACCTCGGGGAAGGCGAGCGCGAAGCGGAGCCGCACCCGAGACGGGTCCCGGCGCACCGCGCCGCGCTCGTTGCCGAGGTAGCGGCCGGGCTTCTCGACGAGTGGCAGCAGGCGCTCGTACGCCTCGCGGTACGTGCGCGGCATCAGGGGCCGGGAGTATAGGAAGGCGCCCCCGCTGGCGCAAACGGCGTTCGGCGGCTTGCCCCGACCGGGCCGCTCCCCTATGATCGCTGTGTCATGTTTGGAATGGGCATCGGTGAGCTGCTCGTCATACTGGTGATCGTCTTGGTGGTGTTCGGGGCGGGACGGCTGCCCGAGGTGATGGGCAGTCTCGGCAAGGGCGTCCAGGCCTTCAAGAAGGGGCTCCGCGAGCCACCCGAAATCGACGTCACACCCGAGAAGCCCGAGCCCGACGTCAAGGCGAAGCCGTAGCGGCGCTCCGCTTCTCGTGCCAGCTTGTCGCTGGCGTCAGGTTTGCTGGGCGCGGCGCCTCGGCTGGCCCTGCACCGCCACCACTTCGGCTGCGAACTCGCGCAGGCCGACCGGCGGGCCGACGAAGACGACGAGGAAGGTCGTCTGCTCGCCCGGCGCCACCGTCCAGTCCTTGGGCGGCTCGAGCGTTTGCAGCAGCGCGATCTCCCGTACGGAGAGATCCCGGACGTCGCGCGGCGCGGCGCCGCAGAAGACGACCTGGCGCTGCTCCTCCCCGCCGATGATCCGGCCCTCGATCTGGATGCCGCGCACGGCCACGGGCGCGTTGTTGATGGCGGTGCCCGAGATGACGAAGACCAGCTGGTCGCCCTTCACGCGCTGGTACTCGCCGTGCACGTTCGCGAGCTGGATGCTCGCGGGGTCGAGCCGCTTTGCTGCGAGCGACGTGCCGATCATCGGCAGGCGGCCGAGGACGCCGCGCACGGCGTCGGGGTGGGTGTGGAGGTAGATGGAGAGGAGGGCGTAGAGCAGCGTGACGCCGATCACGGTCCGGACGGCGAAGCGGGCCGGGCTCTTCACGGGCGGAGGCGGTCCGTCCGCCGCGCGGGACGTCGGAACCGGCGTGTCGTCCGGCTCGGGCGCGTCGTCCCGTTGCGGCGCGACGTCGAACGTGAAGGTGTCGTCATCGTCCCCGGGCACCGCGTCGCTTCCGAGCGCGGGCGCCTCCGCCGCCGCGTCGGCCGCAAAGACCTGTCGGCACCGCACGCAGCGGTAGGTCGGATTGGTTCCGAGTTTCGACCGCGGCGGCAGCCGGTACCGGGTGCCGCAGCGCGGGCACGAGACCGTCATGAGCGCCGGAATCGTACGCGGCAAGAAGCGAAACGCAAGCGACCGGCACGCTCTCACCGCTCGGGTGGCTTCCCGAGCGCCTGGGCCGGTGGCGCTTCGGCCCCGCCACCGCCGAACGGCCAGAGGCCCGAGAACCCCTTGTAGACGCCCAGCAGCCAGCTCCGGCGCGCGCCACCGACCAGCGCCTTCGCTTCGTGGTAGAGGGAGGGATCGTTCACCAGCTTGCCGAGGGTCCCCTCGCCGCGGTCGAGCTTCTCCGCGACGTCCTTGAGATCCCGGATCGCAGCGTCGAGGTTGCCGAGGACGCGAGCGGCGTAGGCCTCGTCCTCGACCAGCTTGCCGACGGTGCCGCGACCGCGATTCAGCCGGTCGCTCAGCTCGTCGAGCGACTTGGCGGCATGGTTGACGCGCGTGAAGAGCTCGTCCACCTCGCGCGTGTTGCGCGTGAGGCGCCCGAGGATGCCCTCGCCGCGGTTCAGGCGCTGGAGGATGTCCTCGAGCGAGCGGGTCGTGTCCTGCACGTTCGCCATCGTGCGCTGCAGATCGACGAGCGTCGACTCGCCGAGCTCGCGGTTGCGTACCATCGCGCCGAGGAGCCCCTCGCCGCGCTCGATCGCCTGGAGCACCACCTTCAGCGAGGCGGTCACCTCGACGACGTTGGTCACGATGTCGCCGCTCTGTCCGAGCACCGCCTCGTAGTCGACGGGGTCGATGGACGAGATCAGCCCGCCCGCCGGCAGCGGTGGTGAGTCGGGCGAGCCGGCGGAGAGCTCGACGTAGCGGTCACCGAGGAGGCCGAAGGTGCGGATGGTCGCGACGCTGTTCTCGTGGATGCGCGGCGTCGCGTCCCCGAGCACGTTGACGAGCACCTGGATGTAGCTCGCCGTCGGATCGGGCGGGAAGCGCATCTCGGCGACCGAGCCGATCGTCACGCCCGTGAGGCTGACGGGCGCGCCGACCTGGAGGCCGTTCGTGCGCGCGAAGTGCACCTCGTACTGCACCTTGCGCTCCCAGAACTTCTGCTCGCCCCCGAGCGACATGATCGTCGCGACCAGGATGGCGAGCGCCACGAAGACGAGGAACCCGACTCTGGCGGTCTGGGCGCCCGGCCTCGACATGCTCATCGCGCGCGCGCCTTCATGCGGCGGTCAGGAACTCGTGCAGCCGGGGGTCCCGCGCGGCGCGCGCCTCCTCGGGCGTGCCGATGAAGCGGATCGTGCCCTCGTGCAGGAACGCGATGCGGTCGGCGACGAAGAAGGCGCTCGCGAGGTCGTGCGTCACCACCACGGAGGTGAGGCCGAGCCGGCGCTGCAGGTCGCGGATCAGATGGTTGATCTTGGCGCCGACCACCGGGTCGAGGCCCGTCGTCGGCTCGTCGTAGAGAAGGACCCGAGGCTCGAGGACGAGCGCGCGGGCGAGGGCGGCCCGCTTGCGCATGCCGCCCGAGAGCTCGGCCGGCATGAGGGGCTCGATGCCTTCCAGGTCGACCATGGCGAGCGCCTCCCGCACCCGGCCCGGGATCGCGGCGCGCGGCAGCAGCCGGTGCTCGCGCAACGGATACGCGACGTTCTCGCCGACGGTGAGCGAGTCGAAGAGCGCGCCCTGCTGGAACAGCATGCCCACCTTGCGCCGCACGGACCGGAGCTCGTCCTCGCCGAGCGGCCCGAGCGCCTGGCCGTCGACTTCGACCCTGCCGGCGTCCGGCCTGAGCAGCGCGTTCATGTGCTTGAGCAGCACGCTCTTGCCCGAGCCGCTGCCGCCGAGGATGACGAGCGTCTCCCCGGCGAGCACGTCGAGGGAGAGTCCCCGCAGCACGGGCTTGCCGCCGAAGGTCTTCTCGAGCCCGGCGCAGCGGATGTAGCGCGCGGCGGTCACGTGAGCAGGAAGAGCTTGGTCAGGAAGAAATCGGAGACCAGCACGGTGATCGAGGCGGCGACCACCGTCGCCGTGGTGGCGCGGCCGACGCCGTCGGCGCCCCCCGTGGTGCCGAGCCCGTTGCGGCACGCGATGATGCCGATGAAGTACGCGAAGAAGAACGACTTGCCGATGCCCGAGGCCACGTCGCCGAGGAGCAGCACCTGAATGAGCGAGTTCAGGTAGAAGTCGGCTCCGACGCGCAGCTCGGTCACGCTGATGAAGAGGCCGCCGAGCACGCCGACGAGGTCGCCGATGACGGTGAGGACCGGCAGCATCACGACGATCGCGAGCATGCGGGGCAGGACGAGATTGCGGATCGGGCTCGCTCCGAGGGCGCGGACCGCGTCGATCTGCTCGGTGACGGCCATCGAGCCGAGCTCCGCCGTGATCCCCGCCCCCACCCGGCCGCCGATCATCAAGGCAGTGAGGACGGGCCCCATCTCCCGGACCAGCGACATCCCGACGATGCGCGAGACGAACATCTTCGCTCCGAAGCGGGCCAGGTAGTTCCCGAGCTGGAGCGCGAGCACCATCCCCGTGAAGAGCGCCGTCAGGTTCACGATCGACAGCGACCGCCAGCCGATCTGCTCCAGCTGATCGACGACGAGGCGCCATTCCGGCGGCCGCGCGAGCAGCTGGCGAAGCGCGTCGCGGCTGAGCAGGGCCATCTCGCCAAGGCCCTCGAGCAGCGCCTGCACGCCGGGAAACGCGAGCGCCCCTCGCTGGGTGGACGCCGGTGCGCGCGCCGCTTCCGCGCCGATCATGAGTTCAGACCAGTATCGGCGGGGTCAGGGCCTGTCAAACGCGCGAGGAGATCGGGCGCGCCGAGCTGGCGACGCCGCGAGCGGCCTGCAGCATCACACCGTGGAAGAGCACGACGCTCACCAGCAACGGTATCACGTAGTACGCGAGGCGGAAGATGAGCACGGCGACCACGGCGGGCTCGAGCGGCACCGAGAGGCTCACGAACACGGCGGTCATCGAGCCCTCCATGACCCCGAGCCCGCCGGGCACGAGGGACACGAGCGAGAAGAGGATGCCGACGCCGAAGCCGATCACCACCAGCCCGGGGGCGATCGGGTAGTGCACGGAACGGAACGCGCTCCACAGGATCGTGATGGTGAGCGCCCAGTCGAGCGTGATCCAGGCCGCCGGGCCGAGCATCCGGTCCTTGCGCGAGAAGAGAAACTCGAGCCCCTCGTTCAGGTTGTGCTGGAAGCGCCAGAGCCCCACGCGGCGCGGCGTCCAGCGCGGCACCAGCCGGCGCAGGACGCGATGCGCCGCGTCGGCCAGGAAGAGCAGCGTGCGGCGGCGGAGCCGCCGATGGTAGACGAGCAGGATCCCGTAGGCGAGCAGGCCGGCGAACACGGCCACGCCGGTGCTGGCCGCGCCGAGCGCCGCCGGCTCGAGGTGGTGGCGCAGGACGAGGGTGGCGAACCCGATCGCGATGAAGAACAGCAGCGTGAAGTTGGTGAGGAACGTCTGCACGAGCGAGATGAGCACGGCGCGTCCCGAGGGAATGCCGCGCTGCGAGAGGAGGTACATGCGCACGGCGAAGCCCGAGAGCCCCCCGCTGGTCACCAGGTAGTTGACCGTGTTCGACACGAAGGTTATGCGCAGCCACTCGCCGAAGCCGAGGCGGCAGCCGGCCGCCTCGGCGATCCCCTGGTAGGAGCGCGACATGGCGGCGTAGGACAGGACCGTCAACGCGACCGGCAGCGCCAGCAGCGCGGGCTCGATGTTCGCCGCGGTGCGCAGGAGTTCCCGGCCGTCGGAGAGCAGCACGAGCAGGACGAGAAGGCCGAGCCCGACCCCCATCGTCGCCAGGATGAAGAGCCGGCGGCGTCGGCCGCCCGCCTCAGCGCGCCGGCCGGGCAATGAGCTTCTTGGCGACCCACCACAGGAGGGCGCCGGCCGCGAACCCCACCGGGCCCCCGAAGATCGCCGAGCCAACGAGGGTACGGAAGTCGGGATGGACGGCGTTGCTCGTCCAGAAGATGACCGCCGCGCCGACCACCGCGGCCGTGGCGAGCGTCAGCGCGCCGTCGGTTTCCGCAACGGCGCCGAACCGGTCGAAGGCGACGACGGCAGCCAGCAACGCCGCGGCGCAGAGCCCGAGGATCACGGGGCCGGGCAGCGGGTGCGCGAAGGCGGAGAGCGTGACGGCCGGCGCGCTCGGCGGCTCGAGGGTGAGCTGCGTGACGGCGAGGTCCTGGCCGCCCGGATTCCCGAGCACCCGCAGCTCGGAGCTGTGTGATTGGTGTACCACCGTGGTCCCGCGACGGCCGAGCCGCTGCGTCTTGAGGGTGTCCTCGAACTGCCCCTCGACGACCCGCCGGACGCCCTGGCCCTCGAGCGTGAGCCGATAGTGCACGGGCGGCTGGGCGCCGCCGGTGGGATTCGGCGGCAGCTTGCCCTCGAGCACGAGGTCGATCGCGCGGTGCCCGGCGGCCGGGATGCGCACCGGGAGTCCGCTGCCGTTCGCCTGGACCTCCACCGCATCGATCAGCGGCGCGCCGGGGAAGATGCGTGTATAGAAGGGGAGGTAGCAGGTGGCGAGCCAGACGACACCGAGGACCGCCCCCAGGGCCTGGTCGCGGCGGGGCGCGTCGGGCGCGAGCAGCGGGCGCTCGCCGATGTAGAGCAACAGCACGAGCGCCGCGACGATCGCCCACGCCAGCGCCCCGGCGCCCGACACCAGCCCCGCCGCCGAGAGCGCCGCGGCGGCGACGATGACGGCACTCGCGGCCGCCGGGAGGACCCACGTGCGGAGCGCGTCGAGCACGAGCAACGCGGTCAGGTTCGGGCTCGTGGCGCGCGGCCTGCTGCCTGCCGGCGGCCGCATGCGGGAAGCGGTGGCCATGGCTCGGGCGCGCTCTTCTCTACCTGACGTCGGTAGGACGGGCAAGCGAGCGGCGCGGCGGCGTCAGCCCCCGAGCGCGAGCGCTTCGAGCGCGCCGACGTCCGGCAGCACGATCCGTCCGTGCTCCTTGCGGACGAGCCCGTCGCGCTCGAAACGACGGAGCACGGCGTTCACCTTGCGGACGCTGCCCGCCGAGAGGTCGGCGATCGTGTCCTGCGTGATGCGGAGCGACAGCATGTGGCCGCGGGTGTCCTCCACGCCGAAGCCGCGCACGACTTCGATGAGAGACGCCGCGACGCGCGCCTGGAGATCCTGGGCGAGGAAACGCGCCAGACGCTGGACGAGGCTGATCCAGCGCTCGGTGAGCATCGAGACCAGCACGCGCACCTCGGGCGCGCGCCCGCCGGCCATGACTTCGAAGAAATCATCGCTCGCCACGCGGCCGAGCCGGAGGTCGGTGTACGCCGCCGCCTCGAAGATGTGCGGCGCGCCGCCCTCGACCAGCGCCGTGTGCCCGAAGATCTCGCCCGCAGGCAGGAGATGGATCAGCACGCTGCGACCGTTCGGCGCGGGGATCGAGAGACGCGCGACACCCGCCAGCACGACATACAGGCTGCGGGCATGACCGCCAGGGCGATAGACGGTCTCGCCGCGGCGGTACTCGCGGACGCTGAGCCGCGCGTGCAGCGCTTCGCGCTGATCGGTGCGCAGCCGCTTCATCGCCGCGAGACCGCGCAGCGATCGATCGCCGGCGAGCGGCGCGACCACGTCGCGCCAAGGACTGGAAATCAGAACCGATTCCACGGCCGACGTCGATCCTACGCCAGCCCGCGTCGCCTGTCTGCATGGGGCTCTTCCGCGCGCAGAGCCGCGAATCCTCACACGCCGGACCTTCGACGCTGCGCGGCGTGGGGCGGTTGTGCACCGAATTGCGCTCCCGCTTTCCAGATAAAGTCGGCGATTTCGGACCAAGGTCCTTTTCATGTCCCGGGTTTTGTCGCAAAAGCTCCCGTATATTTACCGCCGGCCCCCCCCCAACCTGCCGGCTGAGAACTCACCTCGGCAGAGTACGACGAGGAAAGGACCACGGTCCGCCGATGATACGAGAACTGCGACAAGCCCCCCCCGACGCGTCCACCCATCGCAATGGTCCCGCCTGCGGCGAGCGCGAGCTGATGCTCGCGGTGCTCGAGGACGCCATCCGCTGCCTGGCCGGTGAGATCGGGCCGACCCGCGAGCGGCCGCAGCTGGCCGCCGAGGCCCGCGAGTGGGTCGCCGCAGGCGACGCGCGCTGGCCGTTCTCGTTCGATAACCTCTGCGACGGCATCGGCCTCGATGCGGGTTCGTTGCGCGAGCGGCTGCTGCGCAATGCGCCCGTCATTCCCTTCGCCGGCGGGCAGCCGACCGCGGTCCGGCGGGCAAGGCGCGATCGGCCCGCCGAGGACGACATCGTGAAGATGATCCGATCCGGTCAACCCCTCCGCGTCGTGGCGGAGACCTTCGGCATCAGCGTCTCGAAAGTCTCGATCCTCTCCTGCGGCCTGGCGAGCCGCCTGAAGGCGGAGCGCGACGAGGAGATCCGCAGCCTCCGCCAGGCCGGCTGGACACACCGCGCGCTGGCCGCGCACTTCGGGCTCTCGCGCATCCGCATCCTGCGCATCTGTGCGCGCCGGGAGGAGCGGGAGGAGGATTCGCGGACGGCGGCCTGACGGCGACTACCGGCGGCCGTCCGGCTCGAGCGAGATCAGGCTCTCGCCCAGGTGGTCGAGGTAGAGGAAGAGCAGCATGTAGTCGCGCAGGTGGCGCGTGAGCAGGAAGTTCTGGCGCACGTGCTCGCGGCCGTTCTCGCCGAGGCGGCGTGCGAAGTCGGGGGCGTTGAGCAGCTGCTTGATCCAGTAGGCCGTCCCCTCGACGGTGTGGGTCAGGATGCCCGAGTACTTGTGCGTGATCTGGAGCGGGATGCCGCCGACGGCGCCGGCGATCACCGGCTTCCCCTTCCACAGCGCTTCGGAGACGGTCAGCCCGAACCCTTCGCGCAGCGACTTTTGGAGGATCACCGTCGACGCCCGCTGGATCGCGTTGATCTCGATGTTGGCGGTCGGCGGCAGCTCCACGACGTGGACGTCGGGATCGCCCGCGGCGCGCTCGCGGCACTCGGCGAGCACTTCGCGGCCTTCGGGGTCGTCGGTGGCCGAGCCGCCGACGAGCAGGAGCTGCGCGTCGTTGTACTTGCGAGCGAGCTGGAAGGCCTCGATCACCCCGACCGGGTCCTTCAGCCGGTCGAAGCGTGAGACCTGCGTGACCAGGGGGCGCGACGGGTCGATGCCGAGGCCCGCCACCACCGACTCGATCGTGTGCGGGTCGAGCTCTCGGTTCTTGTCGGCGAGCGGGTCGATCGACGGCGAGATGAGCACCTGATCGATGGGCAGCGTGCGCGAGAACTGCGGCGCCGAGAAGACCGCCACGTCGTACCGCTCGACCCACGCGCGCACGAAGTCCCACACCGCGGGCCACGGCGAGGACAGGTCGATGTGGCAACGCCAGATCCAGCGGGAGCCGGGCGCGCGCCGCTGGATGAATCCCGCCGGCTGCGGGTCGTGGATGAACACGATGTCGTCCGAGAGATCGAGCGTGCGAAGATTCTGCTCCGTGGTCTGGCGGAAGATCTCGACGTCGTGCTCGCCGAGGGATACGGGCTTGCCGTGGAGGCCGTTGTGGATCGCCTTGGTGACGGCGAAGAACTCGTCCCCGCCGCGCATGACGTCCCAGCGCGCGTCGATGCCCACCTCACGGAGCAGCGGGATCAGCCGGTTCAGGATCTCGGCGACCCCGCCCCCGACCGCGGTCGAGTTGATGTTCTGCACGCGCCGGCCGCGGAGCTGCTCGCCGAGGAGCCTGAGCTCCTCGATCGTCCCGCTGCCGACGAACGGCGCGTAGGCGTCGAGGCCGCCGGTCATCGGCGCGTCTCCGCCCGGATGCGCTGCTCGATCAGGCCGATCAGGCGCTGCCGGAGGCCGTCGGTCGTGTGCGTGTAGGGGTCGAGCTTGCGGATCGCCGGGGCGAGCTCCCGCTCGCCGAGCTCCTGCTCGAGCCAGCGCGAGAAGTCATTGTCGTCCGAGCCGACCCGCAGGCGGGCTTCGAAGAGATGATAGGCGATCGTGGCGCTGCCGACGTGCCGGAGCGCCTCGGCGAACTCGGCGAGCGTCCACGCCTGATAGCGCGTGGGGAGCGTGAACGACACGGCATCCATGAAGTGGAACTCCTCGCCGGCCGGCGCCGCGCGCAGCTCCTTGCGCTGCTCGAGGTAGGCGTCGATCACCTCGACGATGCGGTCGCGCAGCTCGCGGAGGTGCGCGAACTGGACCGTGTCGATCGCCGCCAGGCGCTCGCCGAGCTGATCCTCCTGGATCACGTTCGTCACCCAGAAGGCGAAGTCGTTGGGCGGCTCGGGCGACAGGTGCTGATGCTGCACGAGGAAGTGATGCGTGTGGTGGAAGACGACCGAGGGCGGCACCGTGCGCAGTTGCTCGACCAGCTCGGCGAGGTCGGCCGCTCGGCGGCCGGTGAGCTTGGTGAGCGTCAGCCGGGTCCAGAAGCGGAAGGGTTCGCGAGCGACGGTCGGCACGGGAGGGTCGAGGTCAGGCGGTCATCGCCATGGTGGTCGGGGAGCTCTGGAGGAGCTGGAGGAACGCGCCGGTCCACCACTGGATCGTGCCGGACGCGACGCGGCGGTCGAGCGCGCGCATGCGCCGGGCCCGGTCCTCCGGGGACATCGAAACGGCGATCTCGATCCGTCGCCGGATCGCCTCGGGATCGTAGGGGTTCACCAACACCGCCTCACGGAGCTCGTTCGCCGCCCCCGCGAACTCGGAGAGCACCAGGACGCCCGGTGACCCCCCCCGGCAGGCGACGTACTCCTTGGCCACCAGGTTCATGCCGTCGCGCAGCGGCGTCACCAGCGCCACGTCGGCGGCGGCGTAGTAGGCGACGAGCTGCTCGCGCGGCAGCGCCGTGTAGAGATAGCGCAGCGGGGAGCGGCCTTCGTAGGTGAAGCGACCGGCGATGCGGCCGACGGACTCGTCGACCGCACGCTTGAGCTCCCGGTACTCCGGCACCCGATCACGCGACGGCACGGTCACCTGCACGAGACAGACGCGGTGGCGCCACTGGGGCTGCCGCTCGAGGAAGCGCTCGAAGCCGCGCAGCCGCTCGACGATTCCCTTCGTGTAGTCGAGGCGGTCGACCCCGAGCAGGACCACCTCGCTGCCGAGGTTGTGCCTGAGACGCGCGGCGCGCTCGCGGCTCGCCGGCTCGGTGGCCTCGGCCCGGAAGCGCTCGTAGTCGATGCCGATGGGCAGCGCCGCCACCCGCACGTCCCGGCCCGGCAGGCGGACGGTGGGCGGGTCGTCGACCACGGGCACGTCGAGGTACTGGCGCACGCTGGCGAGGAAGTTGCGGACGTCCGCGTCGGTCTGGAAGCCGAGCAGGTCGGCTCCGAGCAGGCCGCCGAGCAGCTCCTCGCGCCAGCGCAGGATGCCGAAGACCGTCGGCGGCGGGAACGGGATGTGCCAGAAGACGCCGAGCCGGGCGCGGACGCCGGCGGCGCGCAGGAGCCCGGGCACGAGGCAGAGGTGGAAGTCGTGGATCCAGACGAGGTCGCCGGGCGTCACGCTGGCCTGCACGACCGCCGCGAAGCGCTCGTTGGCCGCCCGGTAGGCGGTCCAGTAGCTCTGCTGGATGCGGCAGCGGCTCGGGAACATGTGGCACAGCGGCCACAGCACCTGGTTCGAGAATCCCGCGTAGTAGTGGCTGACCTCGCGCTCCTTCAGGCGGACCGCGCGGATCGGGTAGGCGAGCCCCGTCGTCTCGGGACGGAGCTCGTCGTGCGCGTGCTGCCCGACCCAGGCGATCCAGGTCCCGCCGTGGACGCGCAGCGCGTCGTCGAGGGCGGCGGCGAGACCGCCCACCGTGCGCAGCGCGCGCACGCCCTGCGGGCCGCGCACCATCTCGAGCGGCGCACGATTGGACACGACGATCAAACGCGAGGAGCGCATGCGGCTGCCCATTGTGCGCGCGCCGCGCCAGGCGGTCAATTCCCGGCAGGTATCTCGGCCACCGGCGGCCGTTCGCCGCGGTAGACGTGGCGACGGAAAAGCGGCGTGAAATCGCGGTTGGCCGTCCGATTGACGGCGCGCAGAAAGCTTGCCGTCGAGAGCCGCGCCCGCTCGTCGGCGAGCGTACGCACGGCGTCGTCGAGCGTCCGATGCCCATCCGTCACGCGCCGGATCTCCCGATCGATCCAATACATGACGAGCGGGGCGCTGTTGTTGAGCGCGGCCGGGTGCCGGGTGCGCGAGAGGTCGACGCCCCAGCGGCCGTAGCGGGCGAACAGGCGGATGCCGCGCGCGAAGCTCCGGTCGGAGAGCCGCCCCGCACGATGCTGGAGCGCGAGCGAGTAGTACTCCGCGAGCCCTTCGGAGATCCAGCGTCCGTCGGCCTTCGGGCGAAAGGGCTGCCAGACGTGGAAGAGCTCGTGCAGGTAGGTGCTCGTCTTGTCCGCGGAGCGGAGCGGGATGTGGCCGTTCACGAAGAAGGAATCCTCGCCCGAAAGGCCCCCGTGCCACATCGGATCGGGTGCGCTCACCACGAGGAGGCGCGGCGGCGGCGGACCGAGGACGGACGCGAGAAGGGGGAGGGTGCGCGCGTACAGACGGAGCAGGCGCCGCGCGTCGAGGGCGGAGCCCGGCGCGACGGCGACGGTCACCGGCAGGCCGGCGATCAGCCGGCTGTGTCGGGCGATACGGCCGAGCGCGAACCAGCCGCGCGGGCGGTCGAACCGCTTCGCCGGCTCTTCGACCGCGAAGGTGTCGTCCGCGAGCCGGCGCGCCGCCGCGGCAACGCGCCAGCCCCGCGGCAGCCGGAAGACGAGCCGCGCTCGCGACTTCGCCCGCACGGTGCCGGGGCGGAAGCGGACGTTGATCTCCGGAAAGAGGTGCAGCGCGCGCGTCGCGACCCAGTCGCGCTCGGCGTGGCTGTCGAAGTGCGTGCCGGGCGGCCGGCGGTGATCGATGGCCACCGTGTAGGCGAGGTGTGCGTACGGCCCGCCGGGCGTCCAGAGGAGCGTGCGGTCGTGCCAGACGAGCGTGCCCGTACCGGTCACCCGGGTCGTGCGCTCGTCGCGGAAGACGAGCCGGATGGCCTCGATCTCGTCGATGCCCGCCAGCAGCCAGCGCACGTGCGCGTGCCCCGGGTCCCCGCGGCCGATGGTGACCACGTAGTCGACGCTGAAGGTCGGCGCCGCCGCGCGCGCCGCCACGGGCAGTGCAACGAGAGCAACGAGCGTGGCACCGCGAGCGCATGGAATCATAGAATCATCGGCCGCCGGTGGCGAAACGCATACAGCGCCGCCGGGCGGTGCGGCCCCCGCCGGACGCGGCCCACGGGACGCAGGAGTCGGAGCGCGAGGATCCTCTTCCGGAAGTTCCGGCGGTCCAGCGCCTTCCCGAGGATCGTCTCGTACATCTCCTGCAGCTCGCCCAGCGTGAACTGGCGCGGCAGGAGCGTGTAGACCAGGTTGGTGTACTCGAGCTTGGCGCGCAGCCGGCCGGCCGCCGTGGCGACGACGGCGGCATGGTCGTAGGCGAGCGGCGGCAGCCCGCGGACCGGCCGCCAGGCAGCCGCCGCGTACTTCTCGCCCGCCGGCCGCGGCGGGAAGCGGCCGCCGTGCGCGATGAGCGCCACGTAGGCCACCGACACGACGCGTCCGGCGGGATCCCGCCCGGGGCTTCCGAAGGTATAGAGCTGCTCGAGATAGATGTCGCGGATGCCGGTCTGGGCCGCGAGCTCACGGCCGGCCGCGGCGTCGAGCGACTCGTCCACCCGGACGCGCCCGCCGGGCAGAGCCCAGCGGCCCGCGAAGGGGCCGTGGCGGAGCTTGACGAGGAGCACGTGGAGCGCGCCGTCGAGGACCGTGAAGACCGCGACATCGACCGCGACGACCGGCGCGGCGGCCGACGCCGGCAGCGCGGTCATCCGCCGAGCTCGAACATCCGCTCGAGCGCCCGCGCCGCCCGCACGCGCACGTCCTCGTCGAGGACGATCTCGGGCTCGAGATCCCGCAGCGCGTCGCGCGTTCCCTCGAGCGTGATCATCTTCATGTAGTGGCAGAGCTTGCAGCTCTTGTAGAACTTCTTGCCCGGTACCTCCAGCAGCAGACGATCCGAGAGCCCACACTCGGTGACGACGAGGAACTCGCGTGCCTCGCTCTCGCGCGCATAGCGGACCATGCCGCTCGTGCTGAGCACGGCGTCGGCGAGTGCGAGAACGTCCCGGCGGCACTCGGGATGCGCGAGCACCTGCACATGGGGCAGCGCTGCCTTCACCGCGCTGATCTGCTCGGGCGTGATCTGATGGTGGACGTAGCAGTTCCCGTCCCACGCGATGATCGACTTCCGCGTCTGCGACTGGACGTACGCGGCGAGGTTCTGATCGGGCACGAACAGGATGTGCTCGCTCGGCAAGCCCTCGACCACCCGCACGGCGTTGGACGAGGTGCAGCAGGCGTCGCACTCGGCCTTCACGTCGGCGGTGGTGTTGACGTAGCCGACGACGGCCAGGTCCGGGTAGATCGCCCGGAGCCGGGCCTTGCGCTCGGCGAGGTCCTCGGCCGTGACGCTGTCGGCGAGCGAGCAGCCGGCACGCAGATCGGGCAGCAGGACCCGCCGCGTCGGGTTCAGGATCTTGGCGGTCTCGGCCATGAAGTGCACGCCGCAGAAGACGATCGTCTCGGCCTCCACGCGCGTCGCCCGGCGGGCCAGCTCGAGCGAGTCCCCGACGAAGTCGGCGATCTCGAAGATCTCGGGCCGCTGGTAGTTGTGGGCCAGGATCACCGCATGGCGCTCGCCTTTGAGCGCCTGGATCTCGGCCATCACGTCCGCCAGCGCGGCGCAGCGGTCGGCCGTGTAGGTGACGTCGCCGAGGGGAGCGAGCAGCGTCTCGAGAGCGGGGCCGGTCGGGGCGGCGAGCGAGTCCATGGGGTCTCCTGCGAGTTTGCGTACTGCTTACGCATACTCGCCGAGGCGCGGAGGCGTGTCAAGCGCTGGCCGCCGAGGTTGCGAAGGAGCGGAGGGCGGGATAGGGGCGGGCCGATGCCAGCCCTCGACCCGCGCGCGGCGCTCGTGCAGGCCGGGCCCTACCGGGCGGCGGCCGAGCGCGCGCTCGACGACCGACCGCTCGAGCGGACCGAGGCGCTCGCCGTCCTGCGCAGCCCCGACGGCGACCTCCCGGCGGTGCTGTCGGCCGCGTTCGCCGTGCGCGCGCGCCACTTCGGCCGGCGCGTCAAGCTCTGCGTGCTGAAGAACGCGCGCAGCGGGCTCTGCCCGGAGGACTGTGGCTACTGCTCGCAATCGGCGGTGTCGACCGCCGACATCGACCGCTACCGCCTGCGCCCCGTTCCCGAGCTGGTGGCGGCGGCACGCCAGGCCGTGGCGCGGGGCGCGGGGCGCTACTGCATGGTGGTGAGCGCGCGCGGGCCGAGCGCCGCCGACCTCGTGCACTTCGAGCGTGCGGCCCGCGCCATCCGTGCCGAGCTGCCTGCCCTCGAGCTCTGCGTCTCGCTCGGCATCCTCGCCGACGGCCAGGCCGAGGCGCTGCGCGCCGCCGGCGTCGACTTCGTGAACCACAATCTCAACACGAGCCGGCGCTTCTACCCCGCCATCTGCAGCACGCACACCTACGATGACCGTGTCGCGACGGTCGAGCGCGCCAAGCGCGCCGGACTTGCGGCCTGCTCGGGCGTGATCGTCGGCATGGGCGAGACGCACGACGACCTGGTCGACGTCGCCGCGGCGCTGCGCGAGCTCGGCGTCCAGTCCCTGCCCGTCAACTTCCTCCACCCGATCGCCGGCACGCCCCTCGGCGGCCGCCCCGCGCTCGGCGCCGCCGACTGCCTGCGCGCGCTCGCGCTCTTCCGGCTCACCAACCCCCGGGCCGAGATCCGCGCCGCGGGAGGCCGGGAGCGCTCGCTCGGAGACGCACAGCCGCTCGCGCTCCTGGCCGCCAACTCGATCTTCGTCGACGGCTATCTCACCACGCCCGGTCAGGCCCACCAGGACGCCGTGGCCATGATCGAGTCCCTCGGCTTCGAAGTCGAGAGCGCCTGACCGCCCCACGTGCGGGCAGGCTCACGGACGTAGACAGGACGCGTCAAATATGATCAAGGCAACGCGCATCCATCTTGAGGAGGGGTTCAGCATGGCACAACGGCTGACTGCACCGTCGTTCCTCCGTGATCTGCTGCGCGCGCGCGAAGAGGACGAGGAAAAGAAGAAGGAAGAGGACGAGGACTTCGACGAGGAGGGCGAGTTCGAGGACGAGGAAGACGACGAGGACTTCGACGACGACGAGGAGGAGGAGGAAGAAGAGTAGAGGCCGCCCGTCAGGCTCCCGCGACGGTCATGCGCTCGATCTTGAGGGTCGGAGCCGCAATCGCGTTGCGGAAGACGAGGTCGTTGCCCACCATCTCGATGCCGCGGAACATGGCGGGGAGAGTGCCCGCGATGGTGATCTCCTCGACCGGATACGCAAGCTCTCCCCGCTCGATCCACAGGCCCGCCGCGCCGCGCGAGTAGTCCCCGGTCACGCCATTCACCCCGAAGCCGATCAGCTCCGTCACGTAGAGGCCGGCCTCGATCGACCCGATGATCGCCTCGGGTGGGTGCGGCCCGGGCGCCAGGAAGAAGTTCGTCGGCGCCGCGCCCGGCGCGTCACCGAAGCTGCGGGCGGCATGCCCCGTCGGACGGAGGCCCAGCCGGCGCGCCGAGTAGGCGTCGAGCAGGTAGCTCTGCAGCACGCCCGCCTCGACGACCACGAGGCGCCGCGACGCCACGCCCTCGGCGTCGAACGGCCGCGAGCCCGGCGCCGCGGGGCGCAACGGGTCGTCCTCGACGGTCACATGCGGCGACGCGATCGGCTCGCCCAGCCGGCCGAGCAGGAAGGACGCGCGCCGGTAGAGGGCGGGACCCGCAATCGCACCCGCCAGGTGGCGCAGCAGCGACGCCGCCGTCTGGGGGTCGAACACGACGGGGTACTCGCCGGTCGGTACGCGGCGCGCACCGAGCCGCCTCACCGCGCGCCGCGCCGCCTCGCGGCCGACCTCGGCGGGCGGGTCGAGCGCCCCGAGCTTGCGGTGCGCGGTGTACCAGGAGTCGCGCTGCATCGTCCCGTCACGGGTTGCAACCGGCGACACGCTGAGACCCCAGTGCGTGCCGCTGTAGGTGCCCGCGAAGCCGAGGCTCGAGGCGTAGGCCACCTGGCCTCCCTCGCCGCCGAACTCCGCCCCCTCGGAGTTGGTGATCTCGGGAGCGACACCGAGCGCGGCGGCCTCCGCCTCTCGCGCGAGCGCGAGCGCCGCCGGGGGCTCCAGCCCTTCGATTGCCGGGTCGTAGAGGTCGAGGTCGGGCTGCTCGCGCGCGAGGTCGACGGGGTCGGGGAGCCCGGCATGCGGGTCGGGCGCCGTGGCGCGGGCGAGTGCGCAGGCATCGCGCACGAGCGCGTCGAGCGCGGGCGGCGAGAGGTCCGCGGTCGAGACGATGGCGGTCGAGTTGCCGACGAGGACGCGCAGCCCCGCGCGGCGCTGGCGAGCGCGCTTGAGCTTCTCGGTCTCGCCCAGGCGCACCGTGACCGAGAGCCCCTCGCTCTCACCGACGAGCACGTCCGCGGCCCGCGCGCCGGCGGCGCACGCCCGCGCCACGAGGTCGCCGGCGAGGTCGCGGAGGTCCATCGGGACTCCTACGCCTGCGTGCCGCCGACCGTCAGCCCGTCGATCCGCACGGTCGGCAGCCCGACGCCGACCGGCACCGACTGGCCGTCCTTGCCGCAGGTGCCGATGCCCTCGTCGAGCTGGAGGTCGGCGCCCACGCGCGAGATGCGCTGCAGCACGTCGGGGCCGTTGCCGATGAGCGTGGCGCCCTTCGCCGGCCGTCCGACCCTGCCGCCCTCGATGACGTAGGCCTCGCTCGCCGAGAAGACGAACTTGCCGCTCGTGATGTCCACCTGCCCACCCCCGAAGGAGACGGCGTACAGGCCCCGGTCGACCGAGCGGATGATGTCCTCGGGCGCGTCCTCGCCGGCCAGCATGAAGGTGTTCGTCATGCGCGGCATCGGCACGTGCGCGTAGCTCTCGCGCCGGCCGTTGCCGGTGAGCGGCATGCCCATGAGCGACGCGTTCAGGCGGTCCTGCAGGTAGCCGCGCAGGATGCCCTTCTCGATCAGCACGGTGCGGCCCGTGGGTGTGCCCTCGTCGTCGATGTTGAGCGAGCCGCGCCGGAGGGGGATGGTGCCGTCGTCGATCACGGTGCACAGCTCCGACGCGACGCGCGTGCCGATCCGGTCGGTGAAGGCCGAGACGCGCTTGCGGTTGAAGTCGCCTTCGAGCCCGTGGCCGACCGCCTCGTGGAGCAGGATGCCGGGCCAGCCCGGGCCGAGGACGACGGTCATCGTGCCCGCCGGCGCGGCGATTGCCTCGAGGTTGGTGAGCGCCTGGCGCGCCGCCTCACGCGCGAAGCGCTCGGCGCGGCCGTCGGTGAGCGCGGAGAACGGGAGCCGCCCGCCGCCGCCGTAGGTACCCTGCTGCCGATTCTGTCCGCGCTCGGCGATGCAGGTGACCGTCAGGTGGACGAGCGGCCGCACGTCGCCGACGAACACCCCCGCGGAGTTGACGACCAGCACGACGCGGTGCTCGGTGCCGAGGCCCGCGAGCACGTTGGTGATCGCCGGGTCCGCGGCGCGTGCCACGGCGTCGAGCCGCGCGAGGAGCGCCACCTGGTCGGGCACCGGGGTCTCGATGGGCGGCTCGCTGAGCGCGTAGAGGTCGTGCGGCGCCCGCGGACCGCTCGGGGCCGGCAGCCCGCGGTCGCCGGCGCGCTCGTCCGCGATGAAGCGCGCCGTGCGCGCGGCGATCTCGAGCCGCTCGAGCGAGACCTCGTCGGAATACGCGTAGCCGGTGCGCGTCCCCGCGAGCACGCGGACGCCGACCCCCTGGCTGACGTTCCGGGTGGCCTTTTTGACGACGCCGTCCTCCAGCGAGGCGGTCTGATTCACGCGGAACTCGAAGTAGCACTCGGCATGATCCGCCCGCCGCTCGAGGGCGGTGCCGAGCACGTGCTCGAGCGCCCGGTCCGAGAGCCCGAAGCGCTCGAGGAAGAACTGCCGGGGGTCGGCGACGTCCATCCGCGCCACCGTACCAGAGCCTCGAGGGACAGGCCACCGGCTTGCGCGCCGCCGGCGGTGGTCTAGCATGCGCGCGTGAGCTGGGACGAGGTGGAGCGCCTCCTCGGCGAGATGATCGGGCACCAAGAAGCCAAGCTGCTCGCGCTCGCCCGGCGCCTCGTTTCGCACCTCACGGCGGAGGACTTGCTCAACCCGCACGACTTCGTGCCGCTCGCCGAGAGCGCGGAATTCAATTACGAAGACGGGATCTTGGCCGGGCTCCGCGCGGCCGGCGCGGCGGTGCGCGCCGCGCGGTGCCGCAGCGCGTAAGACGGCGTGGACAGCGGCGACGAAACGGTGTCATAATTTCGTGCTTACTCGAGCGCCGCGACCGTCATGCCGACCGATAGCCCCAACAATAACAATCGCGGAACGCTGGCGAGCCTGCTCCAGGTACTCGATCGTCCCGGGCCGCTCGTCATCCTGCCGCACGACAACCCCGACCCCGACGCGCTGGCGAGCGCCGCGGCGCTCAAGTACCTGGTGGGCGAGCTGCTGCGGAAGGAAGCGCACATCGCGCTCGGCGGCATCGTGGGGCGCGCCGAGAACCGTGCCATGCTCACCTACCTCAACATCACCTTGGTGCCGGTGAGCGAGGTCCACTTCGGCGGCGAGACCCAGGTGGCCCTGGTGGACACGCAGCCCGGCCGGCCGAACAACTCCCTCCCCGAAGCCCTCGTCCCGACCGCCGTCATCGACCATCATCCCGCCTACGACGCGTACCCCGGCGTTCCGTTCCTCGACCTCCGCGACCAGTACGGGGCGACGTCGACGATCCTCACCGAGTACCTGCGGGAGTCGAAGCTCGCGATCGAGCCGAAGATCGGCACCGCGCTCTTCTATGGCATCGCGGCCGAGACGCAGGACCTCGGACGCGAGGCGACGGCGGCCGACATCGAGGCGAGCCACTTCCTCTACCCGCACGCCAACAAGCGCCGGCTCGCGAAGATCGAGAACGCACGCGTGCCGCGCGAGTACTTCCGCGTCTTTCGCGAGGCGATCGACCGCGCCGTCCTCTACGACAGCGTCGTGGTGTCGCTGCTCGGCGACGTGCGGTACCCCGACATGGTGGCGGAGGTGGCGGACTTCCTCCTCCGGCTCGACCAGGTGACCTGGGCGGCGGCGATCGGCACCTTCGGGAGCTGTCTCCACTGCTCGATCCGGACGACCGAGCGCGACGTCAACGCCGGCGACCTCCTCCAGCAGGTGCTGGGCAGCAAGCTCGCCGGCGGCCACGACATGATCGCCGGCGGCCGCATCCACGTCGGCCCCGATCCGGCCGAGCACGACCGGGCGGCAGCCATGGTGCGCGATCGCCTCCTGCGCGCGCTCGGCCTCGACGCGGCGGGCGGACAGCCGCTGGTCGCGTAGCCGCCCGCGGCCGGTGATCCGTTGTCCTCAGGTGATATCCCGATGCTCTCCTCAGTGATTTCCCCTCCTTGATTCCAGCCCTCACCGGATTGTGACGCAGGTTCATGTGCCCTTAACCTCGTTGTAACCGGGCCTTCGAGCAACTCGCCTTCCGACTCGGTGTGCGATGAGATTGTATTTCATGCTGGCGTTGCAGACGCCCGTCGCGCCAAATCCCGTTCTGGTCGAGACGTTCGCCATCCTGCGGAGGCGAGGGCTCGATATCGAGATCGGCATCGGGGAGGAATTGGTCTTACCGCTGGATCGCATCGTGGTGTCGCACGATCTCTACATCCTGAAGTCGCACGCCGCGTTGTGGTTGAGCCTGGCAGAGATCATTCACATGCATGGCGGCCGCCTGCTCAATCCCTTCCCGGCCTGCCTCGCCGCTCAAAACAAGATTGTCGCCGTCCAGCTCATGCAGGCTGCCGGCGTTCCGACCCCGCGGTCGTGGGTGACGGCGGACCTCACCGTGCTGCGGTCGCTCGTCCAGGAGCAGCCGGTGATCATCAAGCCGTACAACGGAGGACGGGGCATAGGCATTCGGGTCATGCGCAGCTCGCGCGAGCTGACCGACGCGCCGCGGCCGGCGGAGCCCGTGCTGATTCAGGAGTACGTCCCACCGTATGATGAAGTGAAGGTCTACGTCATCGGCGAGGAAGCCTTCGGGGTACGCACGCGCTCCCGGCTGGGCGAGGCCCGGCGCCGGCCCTGCGGAATCAGCGACGAAGTGCGGGCGATCGCGCTCCGCTGTGGCCGGCTGTTTGGCCTGGGCCTGTATGGACTGGACGTGATCGAAGGCGCGGACGGACCGCTGGTCGTCGACCTGAACTATTTCCCAAGTTACCAAGCCGTACCGGGCGCCGGGGCGCGGATCGCCGATTTCATCGAAGGCTACGCCCTTCGAGGAGTCTGCGCCGGTGTGCCCGCGCAGATCGGCAGTCGTGATGGCCTGGTCAACCTAGCCGAGCTGAGGGAGCTACCAACATGAAGAACGGTCAAACGGTGCGGGTTGCGATCATCGGCGTCGGCAATTGCGCCTCGTCGCTGGTGCAGGGGGTCGAGTTCTACCGCAGCGCCGCCGAAGACGGGTTCGTCCCCGGCCTGATGCATGTCAACCTGGGCGGGTATCGTATCGACCGCGTCGAGTTCTCCGCCGCCTTCGATGTCGTCGAGAGCAAGGTCGGTCTGGACCTGTCCGAGGCGATCTTCGCCGCTCCCAACAACACCATCAAGTTCACCGACGTGCCGAAGCTGAACGTGCGCGTCGACCGCGGCATGACCCACGACGGCCTGGGCAAGTACCTCGGCAGCCGGGTGAAGAAGGCGCGGGGGTCGACCGCCGACATCGTGAAGATCCTCACAGACACCGGCACCGATGTGGTCGTGAACTACCTGCCGGTCGGTTCGGAGATGGCGACCAAGTGGTACATCGAGCAGGTCCTCGATGCCGGCTGCGGGTTCGTCAACTGCATCCCGGTCTTCGTGGCCTCGCAGCCGTACTGGGCCAAGCGCTTCGCCGACCGCGGGCTGCCGATCATTGGCGACGACATCAAGAGCCAGGTGGGCGCGACGATCCTCCATCGCGTGCTGGCCAATCTGTTCCGGGAGCGCGGCGTGCGACTCGACCGGACCTACCAGCTCAACTTCGGCGGCAACATGGACTTCTACAACATGCTGGATCGCGAGCGGCTGGAGTCCAAGAAGATCTCCAAGACCGGCGCGGTGACCAGCCAGCTCGACTATGCGCTGCCGGCGGACGCGATCCACGTCGGGCCGAGCGACTACGTGCCATGGCTGACCGACCGCAAGTGGGCCTACATCCGGCTGGAAGGCACGACCTTCGGGAACGTGCCGCTCAACACCGAGGTCAAGATGGAGGTGTGGGACAGCCCGAACAGCGCCGGGGTGGTGATCGACGCGGTGCGCTGCGCCAAGCTGGCCCTCGACCGCGGGATCGCCGGACCGCTGGAGGGTCCATCGGCCTATCTGATGAAGACGCCGCCGAAGCAGTATACCGACGATCAAGCGCGCCAGCTCATCGAGGACTTCATAGGCGGCTCGTGGATAGCGGCTCCACAGCTCGAGCGCCGCGCGCGCGAGTCTCTCCATGGCCGAGCGGTTGGCGGCGCCGCATCACGCGACCCGGGGCGATCGATCACGAACGATGGTGATTCCTCGCGCAGGGAAAGCGTGGGATGATCCGAATTGTATGGGGGATGGCGCGACGCTCACGGAAGGGCAGCAGCTTGCAGCAGTGGGTGCGGGGTAGGGATTCGAGAGGGAGGCACCAGGAGGCCGAGACCATGAGAGCGCATCGGTCCCAAGCGCGGGTGGAGTCGGCCCGCCCGCCGTCCGGGCGCCCGAGGGCCGGCCGGCGCGCTGCCGAGCCACGAGTGGAGCCACCGGCCGGCGCCTCGACGGGGGTGCTGCTGCGTGAGCTCGTGGCGCACCTCCGGCGGGCCCGCACCCGGCTTCGTGACGAATGGGCCGAGCGGATCATCGACGCGCGCCTGCTCAGTGCCATGAGCCGGGAGGAGATCTTCGCGGAAGCCACGTCGGTGTACGACAACTACCTCGATGCCCTGGAGACCGGGACCCTCGAGGCGCTGCAGGCATACGCCCGAAACCTGTCCGAGCGCATCATCCCGCGAGGTGTCGAGACCCACGAGGTGGTCGGCATCGTGCTGCTGCTGCGCGATGTGCTCGCCCGCTCGCTGTTCGCCAAGTACCAGGCCGACTTCGAGATGCTGAACCGGGTCCTCGACGCCTACGAGCCCGCCGCAAACCGCATCGCGATCACCGTGGCCGTGGGGTTCGTGCAGGAGCGCGAGCGCGTGATCCGCGAGCAGCAGGAAGCCATCCGTGAGCTGTCCACGCCCGTGTTGCCGGTCCGCGAGCGGCTGCTCATCCTGCCCATCATCGGCCTCATCGACGCCCAGCGCGCCCGCCAGCTGACCGAGCAGCTGCTGCGCGCCATCCGCGCCAACCGCGCCAAGGTGGTGGTGATCGACATCACGGGCGTCCCGGCCATGGACTCGAACGTGGCGAACCACCTGGTGCGGACCGTGGACGCGTCGCGGCTCCTGGGCGCGATGGTGATCGTCACCGGTCTGTCACCCGAGATCGCCCAGACCCTGGTCACCCTCGGCGTCGACCTGAGCAAGATGAATACCGTCGGCGACCTGCAGGGCGGCATCGAGGAAGCGGAACGGTTGCTCGAGGAGAAGCCCTAGGGGGGGCAGCGACGGAGGCGAAGATGGTGGTGCCGATCCTCAAGCAAGGCCACTACCTCATCGCGACCATTCCGACGGCGCTCACCGACGCCGACTTGCGAGGTTTCCGAGACGGCCTGGTCGCCCAGGTGGGCCGGTGCCGCTCGCGCGGGGTGGTCGTCGACATCACCGCGCTCGACGTGATGGACTCGTTTGCCGTCCGAACGTTGCGGGACGTCGCGCACATGACCCGGCTGCGCGGGGCCGAGACGGTGATCGTCGGCATCCAGCCCGAGGTGGCGTTCTCCATGGTGGAGCTGGGGCTGACGCTGGAGGACGTCAACACCGCGCTCGACCTGGAAGAAGGGCTCGCGCTGTTGGACAGGAAGAGGAAGCGGATCGTCAAGGAAGGGGAGGCCCGTGGGCCGTGAGCGGCGACGCGCAGCGGCATCCGACGGTCCGGCGCCTCGACCGAAGGCGGCGGACGTCGACCGGCCCGGCGAGACTTCGATCCCGGTTCGCTCGGATGCCGATGTGGTCTTCGCCCGCCAGAAGGGGCGGGAGCTCGCGGCCGCGCTGGGATTCGGACCCACCGATCTCACGCTGGTTGCCACGGCGATCTCCGAGCTGACCCGCAACATCGTCCTCTACGCCAAGCGCGGCCGCATCGTCCTGAAGAGCATCGAGCGGGACGGGACGCTCGGGATCATGGTGGTCGCCCGCGACGACGGTCCGGGGATCCCCAATGTCGCCCGGGCCCTGCAGAGCGGCTTCTCCACCTCCGGCGGCCTGGGCCTCGGGCTCCCGGGTGTCAGGCGGCTCACCGACGAGTTCGACATCGTCTCCGAGGTCGGCCGGGGGACCACCGTGACGGTGAAGAAATGGAAGCGGTGAGCACGCGGCTCATCGAGTGGGGCGTCGCCGAGCTGGCGCTCGGCGGACAGGTCGAGAACGGCGACTGCTGCGTGGTCCAGCCGTTCGCGGGCGGCGTCCTGCTGGCGGCGGTGGACGGCCTCGGCCACGGCCACGAGGCGGCCGCCGCGGCGAGAATCGCGGCAGCCACGCTCGGCCAATTCGCCTCCGAGCCCCTGGCCGCGCTGTTCTACCGCTGCCACGAAGGGCTCCGCCACACGCGCGGAGTGGTGATGAGCTTGGCGTCGTTCCACGCCGGCGAACCGACGATGGCGTGGTGCGGGGTGGGCAGCGTGGCGGGCGTGCTCCAGCGCGTCGGGCCGTTCGGCAGCCCGGCGTCCGATACGCTGCTGCTGCGCTCCGGGGTCGTGGGGAGCCACCTGCCGCCGCTGCGCGCCTCGACGTACGCCGTCAATCCGGGCGATACGCTGATCCTCGCCACGGACGGGATCCGCCCCGGGTTTGCGGAAGAGCTGCTCCCGCTCGTCCCGCCGCAACCGGCGGCCGACCGCATCCTCTCCCGCTACGCCCGTGGCACGGACGACGCCCTGGTGCTGGTGGCGCGTTATCGTGGAGGCACGGCTTGAGCGAGAAGACCCGAGACGAGCTTGCGGAGCAGTACCGGCGCGCCCTCGAGGAGTACCTGGACGAAGGGGGGGAGGCGGGGCTGGCACGCGCGTACGAGCTCGGACGCCAAGCCATCGTCGACGGCCTCGGCGTCCTCGAGATGGGAACGCTGTACCATGAGGCCCTCCGGGCCTCTGTGCTGCCGCAGGCCGCGTTCGAGGCTCGCGCCAAGGCGGCGGAGGCGGCTCAGGCGTTCTTCATGGAGAGCCTCTCCCCCTTCGAGATGACGCATCGTGCGTCCCGCGAAGCGAACAGCGCGCTGCGCCGGCTCAACGAGAGGCTCGAGGAGGAGGCCAAGCGCATCGCCCACACGCTGCACGACGAGGCCGCACAGCTGCTCGCCTCGGTGCACATCGCGCTGGATGCGCTGGCCCGCGATCTGCCGCAGTCCATGCGAAGCCGGCTCGAGGAGGTCCGGGATCTGCTCGATCGGATCGAGGGCGAGCTCCGGCGCCTGTCGCACGAGCTCCGGCCGACGATGCTCGACGACCTTGGACTCGTGCCCGCGCTCCAGTTCCTGGCCGAGGGCGTGGCGAAGCGGACCGGACTGTCGGTCGAGGTGAGGGGCTCGACCCACGGTCGTCTGCCGCCCGCGGTGGAGACGGCGCTCTACCGGATCGCGCAGGAGGCGCTGACCAACGCCGTTCGGCACGCACATCCCGCGCACGTGAAGATCCAGGTCCAGCGCGAGGCGCGGGCGGTTCGCTGCTCTGTTGCGGACGACGGCGTCGGCTTCGACGCGGCGACCGCCCTGGCGCAGAGGGGGGGCCCGGGGCTCGGCCTCGTGGGCATCCGGGAGCGGCTCGATCCCCTCCGCGGAAGCCTGCAGATCACGTCGTCCCCCGGCTGCGGCACGAGAGTGCACGTTGCCGTTCCCCTGGAGGGATGAGATGGCGATCCGGGTCCTGCTCGCCGACGACCACCTCATCGTCTGTCAGTCTCTGAAGGCGGTCCTGGAGCGAGAAGGACTCCAGGTGGTCGGCGAGGCCGCCGACGGCCGTGAGGCGGTGCGCCTGGCCTGCGCGCTCCGTCCCGACGTGGCAGTGCTCGACGTGAGCATGCCACTCCTGAACGGTCTCGACGCGGCCCGCGAGATCCAAAAGGCCTGCCCGCGAACGCGGACGATCCTCCTCACCATGCACGGGGAGGATACCTATGTCTTGCAGGCCCTCCAGATGGGCATCCGGGGGTACGTGCTGAAGAGCCAGGCCGTCACGGATCTCGTCCGGGCGGTCCGGGAGGTCTCCCGGGGCGCCGTCTATCTCAGCCCGAGCGTGTCCGGGGCGGTGGTGGAGGCGTACCGGACGAAGAAGGACCTGCGCGATCCCTTGACGCCCCGCGAGCGCGCGGTCCTGCACCTCGTGGCCGAAGGGAAGACCACGAAGGAGGTCGCCTCGCTCCTCGGCATGAGCGTCAAGACCGCGGAGTACCATCGGAACAGCGTGATGCGGAAGCTCGACATCCACGAGACCGCGAGCCTGGTGCGCTACGCCATCCGACGGGGCCTGATCGAGCCGTAGCGTGCGGGGCTGACAGCCTGCGGCTACTGATACCGGAGGGCGTCCATGGGCTTCAGACGGGCGGCCTTGTCGGCGGGGTAGAAGCCAAAGAAGATACCCACCCCCGCGGCGACGAGGAACGCCATGACGACCGAGCTCAGCGTGACGACGACCGCTGTCCGGGCGACGGCGCTGACCGCTAGCGCGCCGCCCACCCCCAGGAACACGCCCACCAGGCAACCGACGACGGAGAGGATGAGCGCCTCCAGCAGGAACTGCAGCCGAATGTCCCGGGCGCGGGCGCCGATGGCGCAGCGGATGCCGATTTCCCGGGTGCGCTCGGTGACCGAGACGAGCATGATGTTCATGATCCCGATGCCCCCCACCAGGAGGGAGATCGAGGCGATCGCCCCCAGCATCAGCGACATGGTGCGGGCGGTTTCCGCGGCCGTGCTGACCAGGGCGGTGAGGTTGCGCACGCTGAAGTCGTTGTCGACGCCGGCGGCGAGACGATGGCGCTGGCGCAGGAGTTGCGTCATGTCCCGCTCCGCCGTCGGCATGGCCTCTGCCGATGCGGCCCGGACGACCACGAAGCGCACGCTGCCCTGGAACTGACTGCCGAAGAGTTTGCGCTGAGCGGTGGTGACCGGGATCAGGACGCCATCGTCCTGGTCGCGGCCGTCCACGCTTTGCCCCTTGGCCGCGAGGATGCCCGTGACCCGGTAGGGGCTCTTGCCGATGCGGACGATCTTCCCCACCGCGTCCTCGTCGCCGAACAGGTTCTTCACCACGGTCTGCCCCAGCAGGGCGACCTGCGTCGCCGAACGCACGTCGGAATCGTTGAAGGGGAATCCCGCGGACAGGCGCCAGCCGCGCACGTCGAGGAAGCGCGGCGTGGTGCCCAGCACGCTGGTGCCCCAGTTGTTCGCCCCGTGGACGATCTGGGCAGCGCCCGGCAGCACCGGCGCCACCGCCCCGACGGTGGGCAGCTCCGCCAGGGCCTGCGCATCGGCGACGGTGAGGGTGGGAACGTTGCCCGTCCCGAGCCGCACGCCACTGGCGGTGGCGGAACCCGCGAGCACGACGAAGAGGTTGCGGCCCATGGAGGCGATGGACCGGGCCACCGAGTCCCGGGCCCCCTGTCCGACGGCGAGCATCATGATCACCGCGCCCACCCCGATCATCATGCCCAACATGGTGAGGAGGGTGCGCAGCCGGTTCGCGCCCATCGCCTGCCGGGCTTCGCTCAGCATGGGGCCCATCATCATCGCGCTCTCGACCCCGCCGCGCGGCGCGGCAGCGGCCCGTCCTCCGCCACCTGCCCGTCCACCAGATGCACGAGGCGCTGGGCGTGCGTGGCGATGTCCGGATCGTGGGTCACCAGGACGACGGTGATCCCCTCGTCTGCGTTGAGCTGCCGCAAGAGGCCCATGATCTCCTGACCGGTCCGGGTATCCAGGTTGCCCGTCGGCTCGTCCGCCAGGATCAGGCGCGGGCGATTGATCAAGGCCCGGGCGATGGCCACGCGCTGCTGCTGCCCGCCGGAGATCTGATCGGGCAGCGACGCCGTATACGGGCCCAGCCCCACGCGCTCGAGCATCTCCCGGGCCCTGGCGAGCCGCTCCGACCTGCCGACCCTCGCGTACACCAGCGGCAACGCCACGTTGTTGAGCAGGGTTGCCCGGGGCAGCAGGTTGAAACCCTGGAAGACGAAGCCGATCACCCGGTTGCGCAGATCGGCGAGCTGGTCGCGGCTCAGCGTGCCGACGTCGCGGCCCTCGAGCGCGTAGGTGCCGCCGCTCTGCGCGTCGAGGCAGCCGAGGATGCTCATGAGCGTCGATTTCCCCGACCCCGAGGGCCCCATGATGGCGACGAACTCCGCCGGCTCGATGTCGAGGTTCACGTCCTTCAGCACCGGAACGGGCCCCGCCCTCGTCTCGTAGTGCTTGCCGAGGTGGGTCAGACGGATGAACGGCGCGCCCGGCATCAGAACAGCCTGACCTGGAAGGTGCCCGCCGGCGAGCTGGCCGGAGCGCTGGCCTGCCGGTCCTCGAGCACCACCTGGACGCCGGGCTTGACCTCGCCGGAGACGATCTCGGTCTGGCGGTTGTCGGTGATTCCCGGGACGATGCTGACGCGGCGCAGCTGGTCATTCTCGAGCACGTATACCGTGGCCGCGCGGCCTCCGCGCCCCTGCGGTGGCGCTGCCACCGGGGCAGGCTCCAGCGGCCTGAAGCGCAGCGCTGCGTTGGACACCACCGGCACGCCCTGGCGCCGGGCGACCACGATATTCACGTAGGCGGTCATCCCCGGCAGCAGGATCTGGTCCGGGTTGTCGACCGCGATGACCACGTCGTAGGTCACGACGTTCTGCTGCGTCACGGGATTGAGGCGGATGAGCTTGACCGTTCCCTGGAACGAACGGTCGGGGAAGGCATCTACCTTGAAGTGCACCGGTTGCCCGACCCGGATGCTGCCGATGTCGGCCTCGGCGAAGCTCGTGTCGATCTGCATCCTGGAGAGATCCTGGGCGATGAGGAACAAAGTCGGCGTCTGGAAGCTCGCCGCCACGGTCTGGCCCACGTCCACCTGCCGGTCGACGACCACGCCCGAGACAGGCGAGCGGATGACCGTGTAGGCGAGATTGGTGCGATCCTTCTCCAATTGCGCCTGCGCCAGCGCCAGCTGCGCCCGCGCCGCCTTCGCCGCCTCCTCCACCTGGTCGAGCTCTTGCTGCGAGATGAAGCCCTGGCGGTGCAGCTGGCGCATCCTGGCCTCGTTGGCGACGGCCAGCTCGAGGGCGGCCCGGGCGTCGCCGACCTTGGCCTCGCTCTCGTGCACCTGGGCCCGAAACAGGCGGTCATCCAGCTCCACCAAGACCTCTCCCTCGTGCACCCGGTCGTTGAAGTCGGCGTGGAGCTTGCTCACCGTGCCCGACACCTGGGTGCCCACGCGGACCAGCACCACCGGGTTCAGAGTGCCGTTGGCCGACACGGTCTGGGTAATTTCCCCCAGCCGCACGACCTCCGTCCGGTAGCGCTCGGCCGCCGCGTGCGAGGATGCCGTCCGCAAGCCCACATACACGGCCAGCGCAACTCCCGCCGGGAGGATCATCAGCACGCTCTTGTTCCGCAGCAAGCGCTTCAACCTCGTTCTGTCTTACCTCGGCCCATCACGGGACCAAGGGCACGTCCTCGCCCTTGATCAGTCGAACGGATTCGACGGTCATCGTTCCCTTGCCAACGCTGCCGAGCGCCGAGAACGTGCCGGACACGGCGCTGCCCTCCGTGGTCACGCGAGCTTGCACAGCGACGTTGTGCACGCCGACGGGGATGTCGATCCCGACGAAGCTGAACGACGCCGCATGCATCGTGCGCAGCATCAGCTCGATCATCTCGGTGGGCATGAGAAACGTCGACAGCGTCTGCACCCGGTCCGCGTACGTGGCCGGCCCGGGTTCGATCTCCAGACCATCGACCAGGATTCGCACCTCCAGCTTGCCCCGTGCCGATGACGTGCCGGTGCCGGTCACGGCGGTTTGTGTGTACACGCCCGCCTCCAGCGCCGCGGTGACGAACAGGTCCTTCATCTCGGCTGTCTTGATGTTATTGGACAGGATCGTGACCCAGTCGCCCGTCCCCGTGGTCGGCGGGATCAGCGTGAACTGCGAGGTTTTGGCCGTGACCTTTGCCGAGGGCTGTTGCTGAGTCGTTTGGCCCTGCACGGTCGCGACGGCCAACGGCAACGCGAGAGTCAGCGCCAGCAACCACCCGATCACCGTTCGGTAGTTGCGTTTCATTGATCGACCTTCCTCTGGAACCGCCGTCCCTCCCTGAACACGCTGATCCGGTTCCAGCCTTTTCGGCGCAATCCGTGCTCGTTAAGGGGGGGCAGGACGCGGTCGGGGGCGGATCCCCCCCTTGCGCATCTTGAGCCGGAGTTTGCCCGGTTCATGGACTCGCAGTCCACGAAACCGGGCAACTCCGGTGCTGACGTTCGCTTAGAACGCCAGTGCGACGCCGGTTCCGGTGCCGACCGCGGCACCGCCACCACCGCCGAGGGCAACCGCTACGCCCGTGCCCACCGCGGCGGCTGCACCGGACTCGTCGTCGTCGTCGCAGTCGCACCCGCGCGACGAAAGCGCCACACCTACCGCGCTGCCGACGGCCGCCGCGCCTCCTCCGCCCAACGCCAGCGCGACGCCGGTCCCGCTGCCCACAGCCGCGGAGTCCGCCCAGCTGAGGCTGCTACCCAGGAAGCCCAGGGCTGCGATCAGAAGTACCTGCAGGGATCGTTTCATGCTCATGCTCCTTTCCGAGAGAATGAACCTTCACGCTCTCGACAACACGACTGGCGGCGGCCACGCTCGCGCGGCCGACACCGCCTTTTCGTCCTCCGATGCGCGGGGGTGATCTCGCATACATGCACACCAATCTACGCACAGGGGGAAACCAGACCAATCGGTTGAAGGCCTTGATTGAGGTAAGGGAATCACCCGGGAGCGGGAACGCCCCAGCCGCCGTCATTCGTCCGACGGGCCGCCGAAGCGCTCGTCCTGCGTGAGTTGCCCCGGTTCGTGGCCACTCCCCTTTCCCGAAGGGGCGTTGGTGCCCGCGAAACCGGGGCAACTCCGGTGGCGGTGTTGGCTTAGAACGCCAGTGCGATGCCGGTCCCGGTGCCAACCGCGGCACCGCCACCGCCGCCGAGGGCAAGCGCTACGCCCGTGGCCACGGCGGCGGCTCCCGAGGACTCGTCTTCGTCGTCGCCCGACGAAAGCGCCACAGCTACCGCGCTGCCGACGGCAGCCGCGCCTCCTCCGCCCAACGCCAGCGCGACGCCGGTCCCCGTGCCCACAGCCGCTGTGTCCGCCCAGCTGAGGCGGCTACCCAGGAAGCCCAGGGCTGCGAGCAGAAGTACCTGCAGGAATCGTTTCATGCTCACGCTCCTTTCCGAGAGAAGGAACCTTCACGCTCTCGACACCACCACCGGCGGCGACCACGCTCACGCGGCCGAGACCGCCTTCCGTCCTCTTTTTTGCGCGGGGGTGATCTCGCATACATGGCTTTCAACTTACGCGCTGGAGGAAGCAGACCAATCGGTTGAAGGCCTTAACTGAGGTAAGCAAATTACCTGGGAGCGGGAGCGCCCTGCCCTCTACCAAGCGGCTCGCCAAGGAGCCGGGCGCCGTCTCCGATACCTCCTGCCCGCGAGTCAGACGAGCGCCGTCTCGATCTCCGTCAGGGGGTGATCGCGATCGAGTGGCGACGGGCAGGCGCGCCCGAGAAAGTCTGCTTTACGAGGCGCTCGAACGCGCTGGCCTGCGAGGCTGATACTGGTCGCCTCCCAGGCACCCGATCTTCACGAGATCATGCAGACCGCAGGTCGGGCACGCGAGGCCGACGAGGACGCTGCGGGCGTTCGGATGTGACCAGCTGGTGTCGTCCCGAACGCCGAGCAGCTCCAGGTCCCGCTCCGGCTCCTCGGGCCCGCACCTCGGGCAGTTGGGACGCTCAGGGGCGTGTGGGCGGACCACCCATAACGCGGGGTGCGGGAATCGTGATGCGGAACGTGCTGCCGACACCAAGTGTGCTGTCCACCGCGATCCTCCCGCCCAGCACGTCGAGCAGGCGCTTGACCACGTGCAGGCCGAGGCCGACGCCCGCGAAGCGGCGTGTATCCGAGGCGTCGACCTGGCGAAACAGTTCGAAGATGTGTGAAAGGTCCGCGGCTGGAATTCCGATCCCCGTGTCCTGGACCACGAACGTGAGCAGACCGTCGGCCCAGGCAGCCATGACCTCCACCCGTCCCGCGGTGGTGAACTTGAGCGCGTTGTCCACGACGTTCTTGAGGCTCGCCTTGAGCTTGGCATGGTCCCCGAGGATCGGCTGGGTCCCAAGCTCGTTGCGCCAGTGGAGCGACACGCCCTCAGGTACGAGAGCGCGGAACTCGCGGCCGAGCTGCTCGAACAATGCTTCCACATCGATCGGATTGCAGGCGACGCTGACCCGCCCGGCCTCGAGCTGGATGAGTTCGAACGCAGCGTTCACGAGATCGACGAGCTGCGAGCTGGTACGCTGAACACGAGCGACTACTTCCTGCTGTCGGGGCTGGAGCGGCTCGAACGTCCCCTCGCTGAGCAGATCGACGTAGCCAGCGATGAGCGCGATGGGGGTGCGCAGCTCGTGTGACACGGTGGAGAGAATCTCGCTCTTGAGGCGGCTGGCCTCCTCCAGATCCGCGATCACCGCGTGCAGGAGGTCGGTCTGCGTGACGATCCCGACCAGCGCCCCGCTGGGGTCGACCACGGGCAGCCGCCGGAAGGCACGCGTCCGGAGCAGCTGAAGGGCCTCCAGCGTGGTGGTCTCCTCGGTCACGGTCTGCGGCGGCGTTGTCATCACGTCGCCGACCCGAAACATGGCGGGGTCGCCTCCGGCCGCGAAGAGCTTCCGGACGAGGTCGCGCTCGGTCAATATGCCGATCGGCCGCGGTCCCTCGCGCACCACGACGCAGCTGATGGCGCGCTTCGCCATGATGGCGATGGCCTTGAGGAGGGGAAAGTCTCGGTCGACGCTCGAGACCTCCGGGGTCATCACGGTGGCCACGGTTTGCATTCGAATTTGATTATCGGCTCTTCAGCGATGCCGCGTGAGGAGCGGGAAGACAACGCCTACTACCGCGGCGCGTAGGACCGACGCCCCGGCCGCAGTTTGCGCGGCGCGCCCGCTCGTATGAGGTCAGCCGAGCGCGGCCTCGATCTCAGCCGCGACAGCTGGATCAGGCTCGCGGGCCCGCGCTCCCTCGAGGGCGCGCCGGGCGGCAGCGCCGCCCAGCCGGCCGAGCGCCCAGGCTGCATGCCCGCGCACGAGCGGCTCGGGATCTCCGAGGGCCGTTGCGAGCGGCGGCACCGCGTCAGGATTGCCGCTGTTGCCGAGGGCGACCGCCACGTTGCGGAGAAGCCCGCGGCGCTTGGTCCGTGCCACGGCGGTCCGGCCGAAACGCGCCCGGAAGCCGGCGGCGTCGAGGGCGAGGAGCGGGGGGAGGCGGGGCGCGAGCGCCTCGGCCGCACTCGCCTCCGGTGCGGCCTGATTCCACGGACAGGCCACCTGGCAGAGGTCACAGCCGAAGATCCAGTTGGCGAGGTGGGGGCGCAGCTCGTGTGGGATCGCGCTCCGGTGCTCTATCGTCAGATAGGAGATGCAGCGCCGGGGGTCCATCGCATACGCCTCCAGCGCGCCGGTCGGACAGGCGGTGAGGCAGCGAGTGCAGGTGCCGCAGTGGTCCGCGGGCAGCGGGACAGCGTCGAGCGAGAGGTCGGTCAGGAGCTCGGCGAGGAAGAAGTACGAGCCGGCCGAGCGGTGGAGGAGGAGCGTGTTCTTGCCGATCCAGCCGAGACCGGCGCGCGCCGCCCATTCCCGCTCGAGCACCGGCCCCGTGTCGACGTACGGGCGGAAGCGGGCGGCGGGAAAGACGTCGCGGAGCCGCTCGATCAACCGCTCGAGCAGCGCGCCCACCCGGTCGTGATAGTCCACGCCGAGGGCGTACGCGGCGATGCGTCCGCGCAGCTCGGCCCGCCAGTCGCCCGCTGGCACGGGCGGGGGGCGATACGGATAGGCGAGCGACACGATGCTGCGCGCCCAGGGAAACGCCGTGCGCGGGTCTATGCGCTCTGCCGTGCGCCGCGCGAGGTAGCCCATCTCGCCCGCGCGGCCGTCCGCGAGCCAGCGCTCGAGAAACGGCCCCCGCTCGAGGGCGCCGAGCGGCGTCGAGCCGGCCCGCGGGAACCCGAGCAGACGCGCCTCGCGCGCGACGCGCTCCGTGGGGGTGGCCACTGCCATACGGTCTAGCATGGCAGCGGCGGTCGGAGGAGCGGTCGCTTCAAGCCCGCGCGGGCTTCGGCCGATAAGTCTTGCGGCAAGAAAAACTTGCCGGGGGATGGACCACCCGGCGAACAGCACCTTCAAGGAGGATCTCAGTCGATGTCGATCACAGTCAACACGAACCTGGCCTCGCTCAACGCGCAGCGCCACCTGGACGAGTCCAGCGACAGCCTCACCGCGTCGCTCGAGCGGCTGTCGTCCGGGCTCCGCATCAACAACGCCTCCGACGACGCCGCCGGCCTCGCGATCGCCGATAAGCTCGAGCGCGACGTGCGCGTCGCCGCCCAGGCGGTCCGCAACGCCAACGACGGCATCTCCTCGCTGGCGATCGGTGAGAAGGCGCTCGGCAAGGTGACCGACGTCCTCACCCGCCTCTCGGAGCTCGCCTCCGAGTCCGCGACGGGCACGGTCAGCGACACGCAGCGTAGCGCCATCCAGCAGGAGTTCTCGCAGCTCCTGTCGGAAATCAGCCGCATCTCCAACACCACCACCTTCAACGGCGTGCAGCTCCTGAGCGCCGGTACGACGGTGGCGGTGCAAGTCGGCCTCGACGGCAGCAGCAACTCCCAGATCAGCTTCAACTCGGTCGATGGCTCGCTCTCGGGCATCCTCGCGGGCCAGACCGCCATCGCGGCCTCCACGCAGGGCGCGGCCCAGTCCGCACTCGGCGTGCTCACCTCGGCGATCGCGAACGTCGCGAACACCCGAGGGACTCTCGGCGCCTTCGAGAGCCGGCTGGTCACGGCCATCGCCGGACTCCGGGTCGCGAAGGAGAACTTCGCGGCTGCCGAAAGCCGCATCCGCGACGCCGACGTCGCGGCCGAGACCGGCGAGCTGACCCGCGCCAGCATTCTGCAGCAGGCCGGCACGGCCGTCCTGGCGCAGGCCAATCAGCGTCCTGCCCTCGCCCTCCAGCTCCTGCGCTAAGGGTGGCAGTGAACGGATCCGTCCTCAACGGGCCGGGGATCTCTCGATCCCCGGCCCGCGCTTCATCTAGCCCTTCATCTGGCGCTTCATCTGGCCGGACAGGGGTCGCATGGCGGGTGTGATCACCGTCGGCGGTCTCGCGACCGGCATCGACACCCAGAGCATCATCACTCAGCTCGTTGCGCTCGAGCACCGTCCGGTCGATCTGCTCGGCCTCGACGTCGAGGGCGTCCAGGCGACGCAGGCCTCGATCACCAGCCTCACCAGCAAGCTCGGCACACTCAGCGCCGCCGCCCACGCGCTCGACACGGCCGACGGCGTGCTCGTTCGCCAGGCGACGTCGAGCGACCTTGGCGTGCTCGAGGCCGCGGCCGGTACGGGCGCGCAGCCAGGCAGCGTGACGCTGACGGTCGGGGAGCTCGCGCGCGGCTCGGTGGCCGGCGCGACGGTGGGCGTGGCGTCGGCCTCGAGCACGGTGGCGAGCGGACCCGGGACCTTCCAGTTCCAGGTGGGCTCCGGAACCGTGCAGAGCGTCGCGGTGGACGCGACGACCACGCTCGCGGGCCTGGCGAGCGCCATCAATGCGCTCGACGCCGGGGTGACGGCCTCGGCCGTCAACCTCGGCACCGCGTCGAGCCCGGACTTCCGGCTCGAGATCGTGAGCCGGGCGACCGGCGCGACGAGCACGGTCACTGTCACGCACGACGACACCGCGCTGGCGGTCCAGACCGCGCAGGCGGGACAGAATGCCCAGTTCACGGTCAGCGGCTTCAGCGGCACGTTCGAGCGCGAGTCGAACACCTTCGGCGACGTGCTGTCGGGGGTGACGTTGACGCTCCGCGACCGCGGCACCGCCACGGTCACCGTCGCCGACGACGCGGACAAGATCACCGCCAAGGTGAAGACCCTGGTCGCGGCCTTCAACGACGTGGTCAATTTCGTCGCCGGCCAGTCGCAGGTCAGCGAGAGCCAGGACAAGTCCCAGGTGACGCTCGGGAGCCTCGCCACCGATTCGACGGTGAAGCACCTCGTCGCGCGACTGCACGAGGTCTTCTCGGAGGCGGTGGGAGGAACGTACACGAACCTCTCGAGCCTCGGCCTCGCCACCCAGCAGGACGGCACGATCACCTTCGACGAGAGCAAGTTTCACTCGGCCCTCGGCACCGATGCGACGGCCGTGGCCGAGACGTTCGCGGGCAACGGGACGGCGCACGGCGTGGCACGGGACTTCGGGGCTCTCATCGACGACATGACCGCCGCGGGCGGGAGCCTCGCGATACACAGCACTGCGCTCGACGCTCAGATCCGGTCCCTGCAGGACCAGATCGATGCCGGGCAGCGCGAGGTCGACGCCTTCGAGGCCAACCTGCGCGCGCAGTTCACGTCGCTGGAGAGCTTCGTCAGCGGGCTCAAGAGTCAGGGAAGCTTCCTGAAGCAGGCGTTCGGCGGCTGAAAGAGGGGGAAGGGCGATGCACATGGACTACGCAGGCGAGTACGCGAAGGCACAGGTGACCTCGGTCGACCGGACGCGTCTCCTGCTCCTCGTCTTCGAGGGCGGGCTCTCGTTCCTCCAGCGGGCGCGCGCGGGGCTCGCCGCCGGCGACCTGGCCGCCTTCGGACAGAACCTCGGCCGGGCCCAGGCGATCATCGCCGAGCTGCTCGGCACGCTCGACTACGAAGCGGGCGGCACGATCGCGCGCGACCTGGCCCGTCTCTACGACTTCATGCTCGTGCACCTGACCGAGGCGAACGCGCGGCAGAGCGTGCGCCACGTCGACGAGGTGCTGGCCGTGTTCGGCACCATCGCCGGGGCCTACAAGCAGATCATCGAGCGACCGGCCCCCGCCGCGGGCTGAGATGCGGGAAGACGAGCTCACGCGCGCGAGCCGCCGGGAGCATGCGCTCTACGGCGAGCTCGCCGCGGTGTACCGGGGAATCCTCGAAGCGCTCACGGACGAGCGCACCCCGGTTGACCCTGTCCGGCTCGCCCCCGAGGCGGCCCGCGCGGAGGCGGCCACCGCCGCTCTCGCCTCGCTCGGTGCGGCGCTCGCGCCCTCGCGGCGAGCGGGCCGCGCACCGTCCGAGGTGCTCGCGCTCTGGCAGGCGTCGGCCGCGCTCGCCGCGGAGGCGGCCGCGACCAATCGGTCGCTCGTGCGTGCGGCACGCGCGCGCCAGGCACGCATCGCCGCCCGCTGCACCGCCCTGGGAGCGGGCCGCCACGCGCTCGCGGGCTACCGGCCGGCGGGCGCGACCACGGTCGCCGTCGACCGGCGCGCGTAGCTAGCTACCGCGGGCGCCGGCCCGCGACGCTCTCGCCCCAGCGGCCGAGGAAGGCGGTCACGAAGCCGTGCTCCGCGGCCGGCTCGACCGCGAGCGGCGCGAGGGCGAGCGCCACCGTCTCGGCGGCGTCCCACCCCTGCCGCTCGAGCCGGCGGCCGTTCACCTCGAAGGAGACGCCGCGCGGGTAGTGCGCCGCCAGGATGGCGTCGAAGGTCGGGTCGAGCAGCGGCTGGTAGTTCCGCCGGAGCGCGGCCTCGTTGAAGCCCGTATCGACCAGCGGGGAGAGTGCGTTCCGCAGCTTCAGGCGGACCGCGGTACCGCGCTCGCCGGCCAGACCGGGGGGCGGCAGCCATTTCCACGGCGCGCGGTGGCGCGAGGCGAGGTGCCAGCGCGTGGCGACGTGCGTCTTGCCCCGCCGGGTCTCCGTCAGCACCTCCTCACAGACGAGGAGGCCGAGCTTGATGCCCACCCCGGCGAAGCCGATGCCCTCGCCCCGCGTCTTCGTGCTCGCGGCGACGTCGTGGTAGCGCGCCAGCTCGCGCCGCTTCATGCCGGAGCCGTCGTCCGCCGCGGTGAACGTCGCCGTCGTCGGGTCGGCCACCATCGAGATGCGGCTCGCCCCCGAGTCGAGGGCGTTGGCCACGATCTCGGTGAGGATGGTCTCCTCGAGCGCCCCGGGATAGGCGTCGCGGAGATCCTCGAGCAGGTGAAGCAGGTCGACGCGTGTCTCGCCCACGGTTGGTGGAAGGCCTTTAGCACGACGGCGGCGGTTGGACGACGCGTGCCCCCGGTCCCGAGACACGATAAGACAGCGCGCGTGATGCTGCCGAGACGCGCACGTGCGCCGGTGACGGGCCCGTCGCCGCGCTTCGTGCTCGACCCCTCGCTCACCGAGCTCGCGTACCGCTGCTACCCCGACGGCTGCCCGCGCGGCCGGACGTGCTGCGTCGGCCTCGTGGTCGAGGTCTCGCGGCGCGAGGTCCGCGCCATCGACACGCTGATGGACGAGCTCGCGCGCCTGGTGCCGGTCCTGCGCGAGGGCCGCGGCTTCGCGAACGTCTTCGTCGACGATGCGCCCGACCTGGTGATCGAGTCGCGCGAGGACGGCGCCTGCCCCTTTCTCTTCCGCACCCGCGACCACGCGCTCTGCTCGATCCACCACGTCGCGCTCCGGACCGGCCGTCGAGTCGCGGCCTTCAAGCCCGCCGCCTGCCGCCACTGGCCGCTCGTGCTCGAGCCCGAGAGGACACGCGTGCGCGTGACGGTCGAGCCGGCAGCGCGGCGCATGGGATGCGTCGCCGCGGTCGCCGAGCTCCCGGGGTGGCCAACCGTGCTGGACGCGTTCCGGAGCGAGATCGCCGAGCTGTGCGGCGAGGACGTCGTCGGCCGCTGAGATGCTCGACATCGCACAACTGGAAGCGGCGGGGTTACTGGATGACGTCGAGGACGAGCGCACGCGTCACGAACGCGTCGAGCTCCTGCAGCAGCTCCTTCGTGATGGGTTCTCGCTCGAAGAGCTGCAGCAGGCAGCCCGCCAGGATCGGCTGGCGCTGCTGCCCGTCGAGCGCGTGTTGCATCGCGAAGGTGCCCGTCTCACCCCGGTCGACGTTGCCGAGCAGAGCGGCCTTCCACTCGACCTCCTCAGGCGGCTCTGGCGTGCACTCGGCCTGACCGACGCCGGCGACACCGAGGTGGCCTTCACCGAGAGTGATCTCGCGGCCGCCAAGACGGTCGCGCTGTTCCGGGCGGCTGGGCTGGGGGAAGAGCCGCTCGTCCTGATCAGCCAGGTGGTCGGACAGAGCATGTCGCGGCTCAGCGAGACCCTGCGAGAGATTGCCGGCCAGGCGCTGCTGCAGGCGGGCGACAGCGAGCGGACGCTCGGCATTCGCTACGCCCAGGCCACCGAGCAGCTCGTTCCGCTGCTTACGCCCCTCCTCGGTTACGTGCTGGGCGTCCACCTCAAAGAACAGATCAAGACCGACATCATTCGTCAGACCGAGCTCGTCTCCGGTCGTCTCGGTTTCGCGCGCCAGATCACCGTCTGCTTCGCCGATCTCGTCGATTTCACCAGGCTGGGTGAGCGCGTTCCTCCTCTCGAGCTCAGCAATGCGGCGCGGCGCCTCACCGACATGGCGGTCGACGTGGCCCGACCACCCGTCAGGCTCGTCAAGATGATCGGCGACGCGGCGCTGCTCGTCTCCACCGACCCCGAGCCGCTGGTGCACGCCGCGCTCGACATCGTCGCGCTGGCCGATCAACAGAGCGAGCTGATGCCCCAGCTGCGCGCCGGGATCGCCAGCGGCCAAGCCATCCCTCAGAGCGGCGACTGGTACGGTGCTCCTGTCAATTTAGCGAGTCGGGTCACGGACCTCGCCCGCCCGGGAAGCGTCCTCGCGACCAAGCCCGTCCGGGACGCAGCCGAGGACTCGTTCGCCTGGTCGTACGCCGGGGCGCGCCACCTGAAGGGTGTCAAGGGCGACGTACCGCTCTACCGGGTACGGCGGAAGAGCGAAGCGCCGCGATGAAGGACATGAGTGAGCTCGTGTTTCTCTACGGGACCCTGATCCCCGGACAGGAGCCTGCCGAGATGACGCCGGTGGTGACGAGGCTGCGGAGGATAGGGCCCGCCCGGGTGAAGGGACGGCTCTACGACTTCGGAGAATACCCGGGTGCGATCCTCGACGAGTCCTCCCACTCGGTGATCTCCGGCCAGGTGTTCGAGGTTCCGGACAAGGACGTGCTGGCGTCTCTCGACGACTACGAAGCCTTCGACCCCGAGGATCGCGCCGGAAATCTCTTCGTGAGGGTCAAGCGTCCCGTGACGCTCGCGGACGGCCGGCAGGTCGAGTGCTGGATCTACGTGTTCGACGGCGACCCGGGTGGGGCGCCGATCGTAGCCGGCGGTGACTATGCGCGGTCGAGGCCGCGGACGTCGACGCCACCGGCGCGCTGGTAGAGCCGAGACCCGGTCCTCACCCGGCGAGCGAACCGCCGGGCGGGACGGTGGCGGCCAGCTCGCGCGGCCGGTAGCCGAGCGACCGGAGCCGGTCCCCGAGCCGCCACCCGAAGGCCGCGTCGCCCGACGCCTGCGCGAAGCCGCCGCACTCGAAGAAGAGCGGGCGGGGGATGGCGAGCGCGTCCCGTCCCGCGGCAAGCCGCTCGCTCACCATCCCGGCCTCTGGCTCGCCGGCGATCGCCGCCTCGAGCCTGGCCAGCCGCCCGTCGTCGAGGTCCGCGCGATGCGCGAAGCAGAGATACTTGCCGCGCGCGCGCACGGCGGCCGCGCGGCACGCCTGGAGGACCTCGGGGCCGAGCGAGGTCGTGGGGTCGAGCGCGATGCCGTCCCTTCCCGCCTGGAAGAGGAAGAACTCGTAGCCGCCGCGCTCGAGCGCAAGGAGCCGATCGCGAAGCGGCGTGGCCAGCGGCTCGTCGAGCCGGCCCGTCGGCACGATCACCGTCACCCGGGCGGGAGCGCCTTCGAAGTCCGCCTGCAGCGCCTCACGCACGCCCTGGCCGAGGGCGAAGGAGAGGAGCATCTCGTAGAGCCGTACGATCTCCGCTTCCTGCGCCGGCGCGAGCTCGAGGCGCTCGACCGCTTCGGCCTGTGCGATCAGGCCGTCGATCGAGAGGCCGCTGCGCTCCGTCTCGCGCGCGAGCACCGCACCGGCAAAGATCGGCAGGTGGCCCGTGAGCTCGGGGTGACGGGCGGCGAACTGGACCAGCGCCCGGCCGACGTTCTGATTGCGGCGCGCGAAGTCCCGCACGGTGACGAAGTGGTTGTGGTAGTTGACGGCCGAGGCGTCGTAGACGAGCTCCATGCCGGCCTGGGAGAGCCGGTACCCGAGCTCGACGTCCTCGGCGCGCGCGAAGGACTCGTCGTGCCGCCCGTTGGCGGCGAGGAACTCGCGCTTGACGGAAGAATTTCCGCCGTAGAAGTAGCCCCAGGTGGCGGGAGCGCCGTCGGCGAGCGCGCGGTAGCCGAACTGCCACGCCGAGTCGCTGACGATGTAGCGCATGAAGCGCGTCAACGGCAGCGCCGGATACCAGTCCATGTGGCCGAGCATGGCCGCCTGCGGGCGGGGATCGCGGCGGTGGAAGTCGCGGTGCTTCTCGAGCAGCGCGGGCGTCGGCACCATGTCGCTGTCGGTGAAGAGCACGACGTCGCCGCGCGCGACGTGGAAGCCGGTGTTGAGCGCCGCCGCGCGGTTCGCGTGCGGCTGGCGCACGAACCTCAGGTCCAGCGCCGAGCCGAAGGCCGCTCCCAGCGCTTCGGGCTGATCGTCGGACCCGTCGTCGCAGACGATGACCTCGAACTCGTCCCGCCCGAGCGTCTGCCGGGCGAGGGCGCCGAGGCACTGGGCGAGGGCGGCGCGGCGGTTGTAGACCGGGATCAGGACCGAGAGCTTCACGGCGCCGCCGCCTCGAGAGGGATTGGCGCCAGCGCGCGCCGCTCGGTCACCACGCGCCACCCGCGAGCCCGGACCCGAAGGCGGAGATCGACGTCGGCGAGCGCCGCCGGGGTGCCTTCGCGGAAGCCGCCGATCGCCTCGAAGTGCTCGCGCCTGACCAGGAGGACGGGCGGCTCGGCGTCCTCGGGGCACTCTGCCGCACCCCCGACGACGGCGACCTCCGCGTCGACTTCCGCCGGAGCGACGAGCGCCCCGAGCCACCCCGCGCCCGGAAGGGCGCCGGGCCCGAGGAACACGAGGTGGCGGCCGCGGGCCCGTCGCGCCGCCTGGTTCCACGCGGCCACGACCCCCCGCGCCTCGGGGTTGTGCAGGATCTGCACGTCGCCGCCGAGCGTGGCGAGGAAGGCCCGGGTCTCGTCCGTGGCGCCGTCATCGACGACGACGACCTCGAAGTGCACCCCGTCGGTCACCTCGGCGAGGCGGGTGAGCGTGCGGCGGGCGGCGCCGGCGTCGTGGACCGGCACCGCGATCGAGACGTCGAAGGGCGCGGCGAGCCCCTCGCGGATGCCGAGACGGTAGGCCGCCTGGAGGAGCGTGGCGTACAGCGGGTCGAGCACGGCCCGCCGGTAGACTGCGGCGAAGCTCTCCTCGCCCGTCCGCAGCACCCCGAGCTTGTCGAGGTCCGGCTTCTCGAGCTCGAGCACGGCCTCGAGCATCCGCTCGAGCCCCGCGGCGTCGAGCGCGTCGGACGCTCGCGCCTGCTCGACGACGCGCGTCAGCGCGGCGTCCAGCTCGGGGTGCTTGCGCGTCAGCACGACCGACATGCGGCCGGCCATCCGCTGGCGGCGGACGAAGCCGGCCGTGGTGAGCTCGTGGTGGTGGTAGGTCACGGCCTGCGGCCGGAAGTGGAGCACCATGCCCTGGCGGCGCAGGCGGTAGCCGAGCTCGATGTCGTCGCACGCGGGATAGGTGAAGTCGGTGTCGAACCAGGTTTCCTGACGGAGGAGGAAGCTCCGCTTGAGCGAGACATTCGAGGTGTAGAAGAGGTTGAACTCCGCCTTCCCGTCGCGCACCTCCGCAAAGTTGAACTGCTGCCCGCCCGCCGGCGAGACGACGTGCTCCATGAGCGGCGTCACCCGGATCTCGGGCGACCACTCGATGAGGCCGAGGAGCGCGTCCCGCTCTTCTCCGTGGCTGCCGTGGAACTTGAGATGCGCCTCGAGGAAGGACGGACCCGGGATCATGTCGTCGCCCGTGAAGAGGACGATCCGGCCGCGCGCCGCGGCGATGCCGCGGTTGCGCGCCGCGTTCGGTCCGCGGTGGGGCTCGGCGAGGACGCGGAGGGCGAACGGCGTACGCAGTGCGGCGAGCATGGCGAGCGTGTCGTCCGTCGACCCGTCGTCGACGACGACGACCTCGAACTCGGCCGGCGCGACGGTCTGCGCGGAGAAGGCGAGGAGCGTCTTCTTCAGGATGTCGCGCCGATTGTAGGTGGGGATCACGACCGTCAGCGGCACCTCGTGCGCGGCGGCGAGGGCGCGCGCCTTGCGCTGCGCCTCGCGCCGCAGGCCGTCGAGGCCGTAGGCCCACGTGAGCAGCTCGACGTAGTGCCGCCGCCGGAGCCGCGCGACCTCCGCCGAGGCGCCTTCCCGGCGCTCTCGCTCGACGAGGGCCCAGCCGCCGTCGATGAAGCGCTTGGCGCGCGCCAGGTCCTCGCGCGAGAGATGCGGCGTGCGCATGACCACCTGGTGGCCGCCCCAGTCGCGCCAGTCGGCCGATTCGATCCAGCCCTCGCGCTCGGCCTCGGCGTGGAGCGGCGTCCCGGGGTAGGGCGTGATGACGGTCAGGCCGATGGTGTCCGGGTCGTGGCGCATGACGAGGTCGTAGGTGTCGACGATCGAGCTGCGGGTCTCGTGCGGCAGGCCGGCGATCAGCAGGAAGTGAAGGCGGATGCCGAGCTCGCGCGCCCGCCGGCGCAGATGGGCGAGCTTCGGTACCGTGAGGCCCTTCTTCCCCTCCTTGTGATGCATGACGGCCTCGTCGCCCGTCTCGACGCCGACCAGCATGCCGACGCAGCCCGCGGCCGCCATCTGCTCGAGGAGCGCGTCGCCGAGGCAGTCGACGCGCGTCTCGCACATCCACTCGAGCCGCCAGCCGGCCTCGCGGATGAGCTCGCAGAGGCGCGCCGCCCGCTTCTGGTCGAGCGTGAAGGTGGCGTCGCGGAAGTAGATCTTCCGGATGCCGTGGCGCTCGACGACGTCCCGGAGCTCCGCGAGGACGCGCTCGGGCGACTGCGCGCGCCACGCCTTGCCCTCGACGAGGGGGTAGGGGCAGTAGTAGCCGCACGGGTAGGGGCAGCCGCGGCTCGTCTGCAGCGTGGCCACCGGCGCGCCGAGCAGCGGGTAGACGTAGCGGTCGTTCGGCAGGAGGTCGCGCGCGGGGAGGGGCAGGGCGTCGAGGTCCGCGATCGGGCTGCCCGCGCGGCACGCGAGCTTCCCGTCGTCGAGCCACGCCGTCCCGTCGCGCACCTCGCCGGTCACGATGCGCGCGATATCGAGCTCGGCCTCGCCGTGGATGACCAGGTGGGCGCCGCTCTTCCGGAGCAGCTCCTCGAGCACGCGCGGCTCGCGGACGAGCGTCTTGGCGACGACCCGGGCCTCGGGGTGCCGCGCGCCGAGGCCCGCCAGGAACGCCGCGTCGGCCTCGAGCGTCGGCAGCGAGACCGAGGCGACGATCGCGGCGTAGGACGTCCCGTCGAGCCGCTCGTACACCTGGCCATCGTCGAGGCCGAGCGGGTCGGCGTCGATCAGCTCCACCGCGAAGCCGGCGGCGCGCAGCGTCGCCGCCATGAGCGCCAGGTCGAGGGGCGGCAGGACGAGCGTCTCGGCGCCGTCGAAGCCGAGGCCGCCGGCCATGCCGCGGCTCACGGCGCGCTTGCGGAGCGAGGGGCTGTTGACGAGCGCGACGCGTTCCATCGCCGCCTCAGGCCCCGGCGCCGGCGAGCGTCGCGAGCGCGCCCTCCGGGCCGCCGGCGGCCGCCAGCGCGATCGCCCGCGTCAGCCACGCGTAGTCGACGCCGCGGATCTTGGCCTCGTCCGGCGAGCGGCAGGAGCCGCGGAAGTCGTCGACGACGGCCAGGTCCTGGCGCTCGACGACGTCGAACATGCCGCTGCCGGGCGTCGGGGTGAAGAAGCTCGGGCTGAAGTGCTCCGGCCCGATCTTCCAGACCATGCGCACCGTCTCGAGCGCCTCGGCCTTCGTCTCGCTCGGCGCGCCGAACATGATGTTCGCCCACACCTTGACGCCGTGCTGGCGGCAGATCTCCGCCGCGCGCAGGTTCTGCTCCACCGTCGTGCCCTTCTCGAAGAGGTCGAGGATGCGCTGGCTGCCGCTCTCGAAGCCGATCATCGCCCATGCGAGCCCGGCCTCCGCCATGCGCTGCACGACGGGCTCGAAGCGGCAGATCATGTCGGCGCGCATCTGACAGATGAACGGCTGGTCGAGCCCGGCGGCCTGGTAGCGGTCGCAGAACTCGAGCATCCACTTGGGGTTCAGGAAGAAGAGATCGTCGTGCGCCATCCAGCTGCGGAACCCGTAGCGGTCGCGCAGGTGGAGGAGCTCGTCGACCACGTTCTGGGCGCTGCGGATCTTCGCCTTGTTGCCGAACACCATGCGCTCGGCCGGCTGGCAGAAGTTGCACTTGAAGGGGCAGCCGCGGCCGGCGTTGGTGGTGATGAACGGCAACGGCAGGCGCGGGACCATCGGCGTCAGGAGCTCGCCCGAGACGTCGAAGAGGTCGCGGTCGACCCACGGGATGGCGTCCAGGTCGGGCGGCTCGCCCTCGATCAGGCGGGGCGGCTGCTCGCCGGCGTCGAGCGACGCGAGGAGCCGCGGGAAGCTCACCTCGCCTTCCTTGGTGACGACGTGGTCGGCGAGCGCGTTGTTCAGGACCTGGCGCGTGTTGATCGTCGCGTGGACGCCGCCGAGGACGATGACCGCCTCGGGCCGCTCCTCCTTGATCACGCGCATGGCGCGCACGGCGTCGGGATAGTGGAGGCTCCAGGAGGTGATGCCCCACACCGGGGTGTCGCTCGACCGGACCAGGGACCGGAAGTGCTCCCACCCGCTGAGCGCGCGGAGGTCGATCAGGCCGACCGCGTGGCCCGCGGCCTTCGCGGCGGCGCCGACGGAGGCGAGACCGTGGTCGATGAAGTTGGCGTCGACGCTCGGCCGCTTCTTGAAGCTGTCGAAGCCGGGGAGGGCGATGCCGGGGAAGACGAGCGTCACGCGCATCGGGGACCGCCTTTCGACGAGCTCATTGGAGGACCGGCTGGAGGGCGCCCGCCTGGGCGTACCAGGCGAGCGTGGCGGCGAGGCCGCGCTGGAGCGTGTGCCGCTGGTAGTCGCCGATCGCGGCGCGGAGCTTCGCATCGCTGTAGGCGCGGTGGATGCGGTCGCCGTCGGCGAGCAGGAAGTAGACGACCTCCGGGACGGCCGCGGCGCCCGCGGGCGGGGGATCCTCGCGGGACGCGAGTCGCGCGCGCGCCAGCTCCTCCACGCCGAGCAGCTCGGCGAGCGCGAGGACCCAGTCGCCGATCGACGTCGCGGCGTCGCCGGTGAAGTTGTAGACGCCCGCGAGCCGCACCCGCAGCGCGCGCACGAGGGCCTCGACGAGGTCGACGACGTAGATCGGCTGCAGGAGCCGCGCGCCGAGGAGGGGCAGCGCCGGCGCGGCGGCGTCGTCGCTCAGGAGCGTGCGCAGGAAGAAGTGGACGAAGCCGAGGCTTCCCGGGCCGTACGTGTTCCCGATCCGGGCGACGAGGGCGGGCACGCCCGTCCGCTCCGCGAAGGCGGCCACCTGGGCCTCGCCGTCGCACTTCGACTCGCCGTAGGGGGTGGGCGGGCGGCAGGGACGCGTCTCGTCGAGCGGGAGCTCGGCCGCCCGCGCGAGGCCCTGCGCCTCGATGCTGCTCGCGAAGACGAGGTGGCCTGCGCGGCTCGCCTCGGCCAGACGGAGCACGTTGGCGGTGCCGGCGACGTTGGTCGCCCGCATGTCGTCGCCGGCCAGGTTGACGTTGGCGCCGAGGTGGACGACGGCCTCGCAGGGCTCGCCATCCACCACCCGGAGGAGGCTCGCCGCGTCGGTCAGGTCGGCGGCGACGACGCGCGCGCCGCGCGCCGCGAGCCAGCGCGCGCCCGGCGCGTCGGGCCGGCGGGTGACGATCGAGAGCCGGCAGCCCTCGCCGAGCAGCCGAGCGCTCAGGTGCGAGCCGATGAACCCGGTGGCGCCGGTGACGACGACGTGGCCTGGCATCGGCGCGGAGCTTCCAAGGCGCATGCCAGGGCGCGCGGCGCCCCGGTGGGGGGCGCGCGCCGGCGGAGGTCAGCGACCCGACCCCGGGGGACGAGAAATTGACCCGGCAGGCGTCTGGCTTGCTTGCCCGGAGAGGATGTCGTTGGCCTTCTGACTGGAGCGGCCGGGCGGATGGTGGGCGGCGAAGTCCTCCAAGAGCGCCTGGGCTTTTTGGCCCTCCGGCGTCGTGAAGTATTGGGCGCGAGTGGCTTCGTCCATCTGAGCGAGCAGATCGAGAAAGTGGCGACGGAGCTTTCGGTCGAGCTCATCGGGCGCCGGCCAGTCCTGCGTCGTCGCCCCCTGCTGGGAGAGCCGAGCCGGATCTTCCGGCGACCCGCTGCTCGCGTCACGCCCCCTCGTGTCCGTGCCCGCCACCGTCACGACCACCTGTCCATCCGGCAGCGTCTCGCGCGAGGATCGCACGTCACGATGCCGGTGCCGCCGCGCCGGTTCCTCCCTGCCCCGGTTGCTCGCGTCGGCGGGCGTCGTCTGCGCCGCCGCCGCGAGGGGCTCGCCGAGGAGATGGATCCTCAGCAGCTTGCCCTCCGGGCCGTAGCGTAGCGTGAAGTTCTGCTCCCCGAGCAAGCGCACGAGCGCGTCGACGAGTGGCACTCGGTCGAGGCTCTGCCTGACAGCTCGTGGCTTGCGCACCTCGCCCACGACTTCGGCGCCGCTCTGCCGGCCGATCTCCCGCACGACGTCCGCCAGGGGCGCCCCCTCGGCATGCACCGTGAGCCGGTCATCGTCGTATGCGACCACGCACGTCGGCTCCCGTGCGGCGAACGATCCGGCCGAGAGCAGCGTGGCAGCGACGACGAGCAGACCACCGCTGACTCCACGCGACACGACGCCACGGTACAGCGTGCTGCGTGGCGCGTACATCCTTCCCCCTTTCCCAGGCCTCGCCTGGCACACTAGTCTCATGGCAGCGCCTCGCTCAGCATCTTGCCCAGGACGTGCTTGGCATCGAAGTAGGCCGCGGCGATCTCCCGGGCGGCGCGGCAGTGCCGCTGGTAATCGGCGTTGATGGCGTCCAACGCCGCGGCGGCTCCCTCGAGCGTCGAGAAGCGGAACATCCCCTCGCCGTCGGGGAGGTAGGCGCTCGGCCCGGTGTGCTGCACGACCGCGGGCTTCCCGCTCGCCAGATAGCAAACCGTCCGGTCGCTGACCCAGGCATTCTGGAGTTTGACGAAGAACGGCTTCGCGCAGCTCCACTCCCCCCGCGAGCCCTGAATGTAGGCCTGATACCGCGCGGGGGTGCTCGCGACCTCCCGGGCATCGCGGACCCGCCAGCCGCGGCGCTCGAGGAGGCACCGGTCCTCGACGTCGCCGTCGGCGAGCAGGAGCGCGAGCTCGAGCGACTGAGGCGTCATCCGGGGGAGCTCGAGGCAGTCCAGAAAGGCGACGCGCTTGTTGTTGTCGCGGCAGACCTCGTTCCCGTTTTCCATCACCTTGACCCACTTGCCCGACCACCACCCGGCGACGGTGGTGAACGCCTCGCCGCGCGGGGCGTAGATGTACGGCCAGAGCTCCAGGTACACGGGCGGGCGGATGTGCACCCAACGCAGACCGCAGTCCGGGAAGCGCGCCTTGGGTGTCCCGACCGTCTCGCCGATGGTGAAGTAGACGTCGTGGGGCGCAACGCGGAGCTGTCCGGTGCTGATCCAGAGCTGCGTCAGCCCCGGATCGATGTCGACGAGCGCCGTGCGGCGCGCGCCGGCGAGCAGGCGCGGATCGATCGCGTAGTGGAAGTTCAGCATGAGATCCGCGCGCCGCAGCACGGCGTCCGCCTCTGCCGGGGTGACCCCGAGGTACTCGATCGGCGCGTCCTCCCCGTCTCCTCGCGTGTAGAGGAGGACCCGTCCCCCCAACCCGAAGCGCTCCATCCGCTCCAGGAAGGTCGCCATGACATGCGCGTCGCGATCGGGGTCCTTGCCGTGGCGGAACTGCTCGAGCCAGTAGACCTCGCACCCCAGCCGGCGGAGCCCCTGGGCGTACTGCATGTACACCCAGAAGTGGCCGCCCCCTTCCGGAAAATTGGCGACGTTGAACGCCGAGAGCACGACGGTGGCCATCAGTCGGGAAGGGCGGGCTCGAGGGCGGCGAACCAGCGTTCGACCTCGGCGAGCTGCTCGAAGCCCCACG
>Ga0209156_10000152_pt1 | contig 55185 bp, 55 predicted proteins | sample GraSoiAngelo_124_FD_185881 | JGI IMG/M metagenome (GOLD analysis project Ga0209156, IMG submission 185881) | Grasslands soil microbial communities from the Angelo Coastal Reserve, California, USA - 14_0927_05_20cm (SPAdes) (version 2) | ecosystem: Environmental > Terrestrial > Soil > Grasslands... | reverse complement strand
CGGCCACGAGGAAGAGGATGAGCCCCAGCACGACCCCGCTGGCGAGCATGGCCGGTGCATTCGTCCGGGGGTCAGTGGTCATGACGATCCTCCCGCGAGAAGGTTCCATCGCGCCGCCGGCCGAGCACGACGACACGCCCGACCACGCGTCCGTGGCCGAAGCGGCGGGCCAGCCAGCGCTCGAGTCGCCGCCTAAGCGGTCCGGCGAGCCAGAAGAGCACGGCCACGACCGCGGCCAGGACCAGCGCCTCGGCGGCACCCATCCGGCGGGCTTATACCCCCTGCCCGAGGCGGAACCAACCGTGCATGCAGGGCGCACGCACGGGCGCTGCGCGCGCGCCTGCCTCGACGCTCAGGAGCAGGAGAGGCTGGGACTCGACGAGCTCGACCAGGTGCAGCTACGGCTCGCGGACGGGTGGGTCGTCTGCACGGAGAAGTCGGCGCCGGCAGCGGTGGCTGTGCAAGAGACACCGTCGGAGACGCTCATCCCCGGCAGCGCAGCACAGGGACCCGAGTAGTACGCCGTGTTGTCGTCGAAGTAGGCCTCTTCGGCAGCCGCCGCGTTCCGTGCGTCCTGCATCACCCGGGCATCGAACGCCTTCCCCTGGCGGCTCAGGAACTGCGGGATCGCGATGGCAGCGAGCACGCCGATGATCGCGATGACGACCAGGAGCTCGATCAGCGTGAATCCGCCCCGCCGACTGCGTGCCGGGAGTGTCCGCATGAGGGTGCCAAGCAGCAAGCCAGGTGCCACCACCGAGCCGAGCGGGAAAGCCGTCGCGCCCATGAGTCTCGGGCGACGCGCCTGCGTCACCCGCGTCAGCCGCTTGTCACCCGAGCGAGCTCGGGGGAACCGCACTTTCCACACCGTTGTTTGACGGGCCAGCGCCTTCGTACTAACGCGAGCGCGTGCCGGTTCGACGGTCCGACGATCCCGCAGCGGCGCGCGATTCCCGCACTGGCGCGATCTACAGCAGACCGCATGGCGTCGCCGCCAGCTCAGCGTCCCCGGGGGTGTTGCCCGACCCTGCACGCCTACAGCCGCGGGCACAGGGGTTGCTGGGTTGGCGCCCCGGCATGCGGCTCCCGGCCGTCGTTGCGCTCTCGTGTCTGCTCCTCGCCCGCGTGGCCCCGGCGGGCTCGCGGCGCTGCGGCGACGACGTCGACGGGCACGCCACCGCGGTGCCCTGCGATTGCGGGGACGTGCTGGTCAGCGGCCGCACCCTCGGCGACGCGGACCCGATCACGCAGCACGCCTGCGACGGCGATGGCCTGCTCGTCCTGCTGCCCGCGGGCACGGCGGGCGCCGTCCTGGATCTCGGCAACCACGTCCTCGTCGGCGATCACCAGGGCGTCGGCCTGCGGGTGGTGAGCGGCGGCGACGGCGGGCTGACGCTCAAGGGCCCGGGGGCCGTGCGCGCCTTCCGGATCGGCATCGACGCGCCCGCCGGTGCGCTCGGACGGGTCGCGGACGTCATCGCCGCGGACAACGATGCCGACGGGTTCAACGTCGCCGGCACGGGATTCACGATCACGAGCTGCGAGGCGACGCACAATGGCCGCGACGGCTTCGCGCTCCGCGGCCTGCGCTACCGGGTCGAGGGCAACCGGGCGACGGAGAACGGCCGCTACGGCTTCTCGCTGGCCGGCCGCGACGCGGCGCTGGGCGACGCGCTCGGCAACGAGGCGACGGGCAATCACCGCGACGGGCTCGTCGTACGGGGACGGGACCACGACGTGGCGCACCCGGTCGCCACCGCCAACGGCGCCGGCGGCATCCGGGCCCGGCTCGCCGGCGGCCGGGTCCGCGGCGCCGTCGCGATCGGCAACCGCGGCGCCGGCGTGCACGCCACGGCGCACGACGTCACGATCTCGGCCAGCGAGGCCCACGACAACGGCCGCGGGGGCATCGACGTCCGGGGCTCCCGCGTGCGCGACGGCGGCGGCAACCGGGCGCCGCGGTGCCGGGTTGGAGCGCTCTGTCGATGAGCGGCCGCCTGCGGGGAGCGGTGCTGGCCACCGTCGCGCTCCTGCTGACGAGCGCGCCGCGTCCGGCGCGCGCCGCGTGCAGCGCGGCCGGCGGCTGCCCGAGCCTCGTGGCGACCTGCTGCGGCGCCACGAGCTGCACCCTCGACGGCACGATCACCGTGACCGACACCGCGTGCGCGCTCGACTTCGGCAGCCGGGACGTCACGCTCAGCGGCGCGCTCGATGCCGGCGCGCACGTGGTCACGATCACGGCGGGGAGCCTGCACATCACGGGCCGGCTGAGCGCCACCGGGAGCCAGGGGATCATCCGGGTGCAGGCGCCGCCCGGCGGCACCCTCGGTCGCGTGGGCGTGCCGGGCCTGAGCCTCACCGACCGCGGACGGATCGACCTGTCCGGGACCAACGGCGCGACGCTGATCGTCGTCGCCGATGGAGCGGTCGAGCTCAGCGGCGCTCAGGGGAGCCTGGTCAAGGCCGACGCGACGGATGCCGGGGGCGCCGGCGGGACCATCGACCTCACGTCGCGGGGCGAGTCGGTCACCATCGGGATGCCCCTGTCGCTCGCAGGCGGCGACGGGGGCCTCGGCGGCACGCTTCGGCTCTCCGCCGCGACGGACCTGACGTTCACCCCCTCGGCCACCTCGGTATCCGTCGCCGCCGGCTTCGAGGCGGGCAACCTGGAGCTCGACGGCGGGCGGACGGTCGCCTTGCAGCTCGGCTCGAAGCTCGAGGCCACGGGGCTCCCGCTTTCCGGGGGCAGTGGCGGCTCCATCGACATCGCCGGGGGCACGATCGACGCGGAGGGGGTGCTCGATGTGACGGGCGGGACGGGCGGGACGGGCGGCATCGGCGGCGACGGCGGCTTCATAACCATCGAGGCGCGCCACGGTCCGCTGACCATCATGCGGCCCCCGCGCGCCGGTCTCGGCATCCAGCTGGACGGCGCCCCCGGCGGGGACAGCGGCGAGGTCGACCTCACCACCGACTCTCCCGTCTCGGGCACCCTGACCGTCGCGGCCCCGGTGAGCGCCCGGGGCGGCATCACCAGCAACGCGGGCTCCGGCGGCACCGTGAGCCTCGACGCCGCCTCGACGCTGCGGGTGGACGCCAGCCTCGACGTGAGCGCGCTCACGGGCGACGCCGGCGAGATCGACCTCAACCCGAATGACGAGAACGTCGACGTCGTCGTGAACGCCAAGCTCGACGGCAGCTCCGCCAGCGCCGGCGGCGTGCTCAGCATCGGCAGCAGCCACGACATCGAGTTCACGGCGAACTCGAGCGTCAAGATGAACGCCGTCGGCAGCGTCGAGGGGAGCGGCGGCCCCGGCGGCGAAGTCACGCTCACGGCGCGTCGGGACATCCGGTTCGACGCCGACCCCGCCGGGCTCATGATCGACACGTCGGGGAGCGGCGCCCTCCCCGGCGGCATCATCACCGCGATTGCCGGCAGCAATTTGTCACTCGGGAAGGGCGTCGCGCTGAACGCCAACGGCGGCGTCCAGACGGGAGCCTGCGGCGGCACCGTGACGTTGAAGGCGGGCGCCAACGACCTCGGCGACCCCGACCGGCCGGGTGACATCACCGTCGACGGCCAGGTGAGCGCCGGGGGAAACGACTGCAGCACACCGCGGACGGTCGCTTGCGACGACAGTCATGAGGGGGGCTGCTCGATCATCCTCGAGGGCTGTCAGGTGACGATCACGGGAGCGGTCGACAGCACGGATCTCGGCGTTCCCAGCGCCAACCTCGTGATCGGGCGCAAGGCGATCACCGTCAGCGGAACCCTGCGGGCGACGGGCGGAAGCAACGCAGCTTACTCCAGCACGTCGCCCCAGACCGCAGGTGCGCGGATCATCAATCCAGCCCTCGGGCCGTGCCGAATGTGTACGGCGGGGCTCATCGGCACGAGCTGCACGCGCGATGCGGACTGCGACCCCCCCGGCGGCGCCGGCAACGGCCGGTGCATGACGACCGGCTGCGTGCGCCCGCCCTGCACGGGTCGCGACCCCACGACGCGCGTGCTCGTGCCGACTGCGACGGCTGCGACCCCCATTGCCGTCTCCCCGCTCGCCCGACCTGCGAGGACGGCAACTCCTGCACGTCGGACACCTGCGACCGCGTGTACGGGTGCCTGAACGACCCGGTGCCCGAGGGGACCACGTGCGACGACGGCAACCTCTGCACGACGGGGGATACCTGTCGGAGCGGCGCGTGTCAGGGCGGCGGCGCGACCCAGTGCGACGACCTGAACGTGTGCAGCGCGGATTCGTGCGTGCCGGCCACCGGTTGCACGCACGACGCCATCTCCTGCGACGACCACAACCCCTGCACCCTCGGGCCCGACACCTGCGATGCGAGTCGGGGCTGCCAGCACGGCACGCTGAAGGACTGCGGCCTGGGGAAGGTGTGCGACCCGACGACGCCGAACGGCGATTGCGTGCAGAAGCCGTGCAGCCCGAACGGCCCCAATCCGGCGTGCGACGACGGGAACCCGTGCACCGCCGACGTGTGCGAGGGCGGTCTCTGCCAGAGCACGCCGCTCGACGGCAGCGCCTGCGACGACACCACGCTCTGCAACGGCCGGGAGACCTGCCGGGGCGGCGTCTGCGTGTCCGGCCCGCCCTTGCCCGCCGACTGCGACGACCAGGACCCGTGCACCGTCGACAGCGCGTGCGATGCGACGACGGGCTGCACCGGTCACAACGATCCCATCGCGGGGTGCGTGAGATGCAACCCCGGAGACACGTGCGACGACGCGAACCCGTGCACGACCGACACGTGCCTGCCGGAAGGCATCTGCGCGCACGAGAACAAGGCCGACTGCTGCACCGTCGATCAGGACTGCGCCGACAAGGACTGCATGCAGAAGAGCTGCAACCGACAGATCAACGAGTGTGCCTACACGCCCACCCCGGGCGTCGCGTGCGGCGGCGGCTGTGAGGGTCCCGAGCTCGAGCGGAAGGCCGGGACCTGCAATGCCAGCGGCGCATGCTGCGATGCACAGGAGCAGTGCCCACCGGCGATAGACGCTTGCCCGACCGACGAGGACTCCTGCACCGACGACATCTGCGACGCCCAGCTCGGCCACTGCGTGCACCGGCCCGTCCCCCCACCGGCCTGCTGTCACAACGACGCCGAGTGCGACGACGGGAACGCGTGTACCAGGGACACCTGCGGCGACGCGGGCTGCACGTACGACCTGGTGAGCCCGACCTGCGTGCCCTGCGCCAAGGACGCCGACTGCGGCGGACGCTGCCTCGGTCGGGCGTGCGTCGCGGGTGTCTGCACGGACGTGCCGCCGTTCACCTGTGCGAAGCCGGGCACCGTGTGCCGGCTCGATGCGGGCCAGCCGGTCTGCCGCTGCAGCGACTCGCGCGGCTGCGACGACGGCAACGCGTGCAACGGCAAGGAGACGTGCGTCACGGCCACGGGTGCGTGCGTCGCGGGGACGCCGCTCACCTGCGACGACGGGAACGTCTGCACCGAGGACAGCTGCAACCCCGCGACCGGCTGCGTCAACGCCGGCTCGAGTGGGTTCGGGGGAATCACCACCCAGCTCACCGCCGTCGAGGGCGCCGTGGGTGCCGCGTCGCCGGGCGATCTGGCGCCGTCGCTCGCCAAGGTGGTCCGGACGAAGACGAGCGTCATCCGCGCCAAGCTGACCGCGGCCCAGGCGGTCGCCGGCTCCTCCGTGAAGCGGGAGGGCCGCATGCTGAAGGCCGCGACCAAGACGATCACCGGGCTCGCCAACGCGATCGGCAAGGCCAGCAAGGGGCGCAAGCCGAAGATCTCGGCGTCGCTCGCCGACAGTCTGCGCGCGCGGCTCGCCTGCGCCGGCGCGGCGGTCCAGGGCCTCCAGGCCGAGCTGGCCCGCTGAGCGGAGAGGGGCGTGGTGCTTCCGGCCGAGATGTCGTAAGACATCGCGGCGAGGAGGAACCCATGGCCCACGAGCGCCTGATCTCGGCCGACTCGCACGTCAACCCGCCGAAGGAGCTCTGGACGCGGAACGCCCCGGCCAAGCTGAGCGACCGCGCGCCGCGCGTCGAGTCGACGCCGCAGGGCGACTTCTGGATCGTGGACTCCCAGATCTCGGGCGCGATCGGGCTCGACGCGTCGGCCGGCCGTAAGCCGGAGGAGTTCAAGGCGTTCGGCCTCACCTACAAGGACATGCGACCCGGCTCCTACGATCCCCGGGCGCGGCTCGCCGACATGGACACCGACGGGGTCGAGGCGGAGGTGCTCTACTTCGGCGGCCCGGTGACGCATATCAACGTCGACCGCGAGCTCCGCATGTACGTCGTCCGCACGTACAACGACTGGATGGTGGAGCTCTCCCAGGCGGCCCCGAACCGCCTCGTCGGCCTCGCGCACGTCCCGCTCGTCGACCTCGACGACGGGATGGCCGAGCTCGCCCGCGTCGCCAAGCTCGGGCTGCGCGGCTTCCACGTCGACCCGTTCCCCGACGAGCGGGGCGGCAAGCCCTTCTGGGACCACGCCTACGAGCCGTTCTGGTCGCTCGTCGAGGAGACGGGCCTGCCGATGAGCTTCCACATCGTCGGGCCGCGCAAGCAGAACGTCGCCGAGACCTTCATGAACCCGACGCCCGGCGTGAAGGAGACCTTCATCGCCATCGCGCCGATGTCGATCTGCGAGGTCGTCTCGACCCTCGTCTTCACCGGCGTCCTCGAGCGCCACCCGAAGCTCCACTTCGTGCTCGTCGAGTGCGGCATCGGCTGGATCCCCTACTTCGTCGAGCGCATGGATCAGACCTTCGAGAAGCACCGCTTCTGGACGAAGTCGATCATCACCGAGAAACCGAGCACGTACTGGTACCGGCAGGGGCACGCCACCTTCATCCGCGACCTCGCGGGGGTGGCGGCGCGGCACAGGGCGGGGCTCCGCAACATCATGTGGTCGACCGACTACCCGCACAGCGACTCGACGTGGCCGCATTCGCGCGAGGCGCTGGCGGAGCATTTCCAAGACGTGCCGGCAGACGAGCGGGCGCTCATCGCCGGTGGGAACGCCGCCGCGCTCTACCACCTCGACTGAAGATCGCCGGCGTTCGCCACGATCTTCGTCCGATGGACAGGGCGTCGCGGCGCTGAGCGTTTGGCACAGCGGTGGGCCCGGTATGCACCCGGTGCACCGATTCGGCAGTCTCAGATTCGGCAGTCTCCTTTGACGGCTGACCGCGCAGGCTGCTAGAGGCGGCCGTGCGCCCCCGACTGCCGGCGTTCCTTCGCTGCCTTCTGATGCTCCTGGCGGTGCAGACGCTGGTCGCGGCCGCACCGTCCGAGCGCACGCTCGTTGTCGTCGACCCGAGCGGAACGACGGTGCGGACGGTGCCGGAGCGTGCTCGGGTCGTCCAGACGACCGAGGCCGACGGATCGCGCGCGCGGCTCGTCACACGCGTCCAGTACGCTCGCGTCCCGGCGGGGTCGGTCGACCTCATCGACCGAGCCACGGGTTGACGTAAAAGCAGAAACCCAGTAATGTGCGGAGCGTGGCTACACGCCTCTCCACTGACCTGGGAGACCCACGGCTGATGCGCCTCCTCAAGGCCGAGGCTAACGAGCGCGACACGAGCGTGAAGGACGTGCTCACGCGTGCTCTGGAGGCCTACTTCGCGGACCGCCTCGAGACCAAGGCCCTCGCAAAGCTCGCGGAATCGTCCTTCAACGAGTGGGACGACGCGCGGGACGCGGAGTACGATCGGTTGTGAAGCCAGGCGAGGTTGCTCTCGTCCGGTTCCCGTTCACCGACATTACCACCACTAAGAAGCGCCCAGCCCTCGTTCTTGCGCGGACGACCCGATCACCGCGGAATCGCTTGGTCACCCTGGCGATGATCACCAGCCAGGTCGAGGCGCTGAGGCTCGAGGGCGACGTCCTTCTCGCGAACTGGAAGGCCGCAGGTCTGCTTCACCCGAGTCTGCTTCGCCTCGCCAAGGTCGCCACCGTCGACGAGCAGTTGATCGACAAGACGATCGGACGGTTCTCGGCGCGCGACCTCGAAGCTGCGCGGGAGGCCTTTCGCCGGGTGTTCGCGGCCTGGGTGCGATGAGGTTGCCGTATGTGAGCTCCATAGAAGCGGCCGGAGGGGAGTCGGACGCGGGCGGCCACCATGTGGTCGACCGACTACCCGCACAGCGACTCGACGTGCCCGTAATTCGCGCGAGGCGCTGGTTCACAGACGTGAGGTGTGAACCCGGGGGCCTGGCGGTCCAGGACCTATGAACGGCAGTTCCCTGGCATCTGCTGCAACGTGGGCGCGGGCTCAGTGGGAACGGTTGTTGCACCACCTTGCCACCCATGGCCAACAAGACGGCCCTGCGATTCCTGGTGTCGTGCCGACACTGCCATCGCCCGATCATGACAGTGGCCTGGTCAGCAGGCGAGATCCTCCACCTCCGGCAGCATCTACAGAAGTGTGCGCCCGACGAGGTGCCGGCCGACGCGGCCAGCGCCGAGGAGACAGTTCGGCACTTCCGCGTCATCCCGGTGGAAGGACAGGCGTAGGGAGGCGTCAGCGGCAGGTCGAGATGCCGAACGCCGAGATGATGTGAGAGCGCGTGGACGACCGCGCTCCGGCACGGCTCCTCGCGACGGCGGCCCTGGGAAGGTAGGAAGGTACGGACAGGGGATCGCTAGCGGCAGACGCCCGCGTCGCCGAGCCGTGCGACCTCCTCGCGCGTGAGGCCGAGCACCCGCGTCAGCACCTTCTCCGTATGCGCCCCGAGGCAGGGCGACGCGCCCGCCGGGACGAGCGCCGTGCAGCTCATGCGGATCGGGTTGCCGCTGTGCCGTTCCGGTCCGATCTCCGGGTGCTCGACCGTCACCAGCGCGCGGCGCGCGGCGAGATGCGGGTCGGCGCGGTGGTCGTCCGCGTTCTGCACCGGCATCGCCGAGACGCCGGCGGCTTGCAGCGCGGCCGCCGCCTCCTCCGCCGTCCGCCCACGCGTCCACTCGGTCAGCCGGGAGTCGATCTCCTCCCGGGCGGCGCGGCGGCCGTCGAGGGTCGCGAGGCGCGGCTCGGGCGTCCAGCCGAGGCAGCGGACGAGCGCCTCCCAGGCCGCGTCGCCGACGGCGGCGATCGCCACCCAGCGGTCGTCGCCGGCCGACGGGTACACGCCGTGCGGCACGGCCCAGTCGACGGCGTTGCCCTGCGGCCGCGGAGCGCCCGCCTCGCACGGGCCGGCGAGATAGAACTCGCCGAGCAGAAAGGCCGCCGCCTCGGTCTGCGCCATCTCGATCCGCTGCCCCTCGCCCGTGCGCCGGCGGTGCTCGAGCGCCGCCAGCACGGCCACGACGGCGAGCTTGCTCGCGATGTGATCGGGGTGATTGAGCGAGGAGCCCGCGGGGTACGGCGCATCGGGATGGTTCCAGAGCCAGTTGGCGCCCGCGAAGGCGGAGTTGAGGGGCCCGAAGGCGGGCACCTCGCCGAGCGGACCGCCGCGGCCGTAGCCCTGCGAGCAGAGGTAGACGACGTCGGGGCGCAGGCGCCGCACGTCCTCGTAGTCGAGGCCCCAGCAGCCGACGACGCCGCCGCGGTTGTTCTCGGCCACCACATCGGCCGCCGCGCAGAGCCGGAGCGCGAGCTCGCGGCCGCGCACCGTCGCCAGATCGAGGCAGACGCTCTCTTGCCCGCGGTTCTCGTCGTTGAAGGTCCAGGCGCGGTTCGGCGTGTCGGGCTCGATGGTCACGCGGCGCAGGAAGTCGACGTTCGCCCGCGACTCGATCTTCACGACCTCGGCGCCGAGCTCGCCGAGGAGCCAGCACACCTCGGGCACGACCGCCCCGACGCCCAGGTTGATGACCCGCATGCCCGCGAGGGGCGGCCCTGCCGCGCTGCCGGCCGGCGGCTCCGCGGCGCGTGCGGGGAAGCCGCGCCGGTCATCTTCCCCGGGCCCGGGCGCGGGCCGGGAAATCGCGACCGGGGTGCGGGAGAAGTTGAACGGGGCCGGCGCGAAGGGCGCGGCGCCGAGGTGAGCGAATCCCGTCGCGCGGAAGTAGCCACGCGTGCGCGTCTGCTCCTCGGCGACGAAGTCCTCGGGCCGATTCACCGGGGCGATGGGGAGCCCGAGGGCGCGCGCCTCGGCCAGGACCTCGCGGCGAGACCGATCGGCGAACGCGTCGGCGGCGACGAGGCGGATCACGTCGCCGTTGGCGAGCCGGAAGATCGGCACCTCCCACTCGGGGCCCGCGAGCGCCTCCGGGTTACGGACGAGCGTCAGGAAGGCCCGCCAGTGCCGGGGCGTGCCCGGCAGGACGCGCACGTAGCCGTCTGCGGTGCGCAGCACGTGATAGGCGCCGTCGGCGTTGCGCGACGGCGACGCGTTCACCATCGGGTAGACGCGGGCGTAGTCGGCGAGCGGGATCGACCAGGGGTTGAGGCCGTTGAGCGCCGCCTCCTGCACGGAGACCTCGACCGTCTGCCCCTCGCCGTGGTGCGCGCGGTCGAGGAGCGCGGCGAGCGCGCCGATGGCCGCGAACACCGCCGCGCAGTCGTGCGCGACGTGGCCGGGCAGCCAGCACGGCGGCCGGTCGGGAAAACCCGATGCCTGGAGCGCGCCGGCGGCGGCGAAGGCGGGGAGGGCCTCGAGCCGCCAGCCGCTGCGCGGGCCGGTGAGGCCGAAATCGGCGATGGCAAGGTGCACCAGGTGCGGGTGGCGCTCGTGGATCTCGGTGGGCGCGAGGCCATGGCGGCGCGCAGCGTCGGGCCCCAGGTTCTCGATCAGGATGTCCGCGCCCTCGCAGAGGCCAAGGAAGCGGCGCCAGCCGCCGGCGTCGTGCAGGTCGAGCATCACGCCGCGCTTGTTGGCGTTGCGGTAGAGGAAGGGGAGCGACCGGTCCTTCCCCGGCACGCCTCCCACGAAGGGCGGTCTCAGCCGGTCGGGGTCGCCGCCGGGGGGCTCCACCTTGACGACGTCGGCGCCGAGGTCGGCGAGCAGCCGGCCGGCGAGCGCGCCGCGCAGGTCGGTCAGGTCGACGACGCTCAGGTGGGCCAGGGGGCCGGGCATGCCGCAAGGCGCATAGCACGGGGCCGGGCCCCGCGCCCAGCGCCCCGCCAGCCCTCACAGCGAGTGCGCTCACGGGCTTCCAGGGCCGCTTCTCCCTTCTTCGCGTGTTGCGGTCCACCACGCCTCCGAGGCATTGGGATAGATTTGATGGCGGCAGAGAAACACACCTTCGCCGATCTGCGCCTGATTCCCCGCCTGCGCACGGCGACGCTGATCCTTCTCGGCATCGTGCCGCTCTTCCTGGCGCTCGACCTCCGCTACCAGCGCGCGCGACTCCCGGGCCTGCTCGTCTTCTACGGACTCCACGTCGTCGTGGCGGGCGCCGCGCTGCTCGCCACCTTCACCCGCGCCGGCAAGCGGCGGCCCGACCGCGTGACGTTGCTGCTCATCGTCGGCGTCGCGACGAACATCAACGCGTACTTCCACCGCACGCCGGCCAATCCGGCCCTGGCGGCCGATGTGCTCACCCTCCTCATGATGAGCTCGGCAATGTTTTTTTCGTGGAGCCCCGTCCGGCATCTCATCGTCTGCGTGGTGACGTGCGGCGGCTTCGCGCTCGCGGGGCTGACGGTGCCCGACGCGCCGCCCGCGTTCGGCTACGCCCTCGGCGTGCTCGTGCTCGGCGCCATCGTTGCGACCACCGGGAGCCGCGTCCTCGGCCGCTACCGCGAGAACCTCGCCCGGCGCCAGGCGGAGCTCGCCGAGCTGTCGATGCGCCTCATGTCCATGCTGGAGGAGGAGCGCCGCCGGCTGTCCCGCGACCTGCACGAAGGCATCGGTCAATCGCTGGCGGCGGTCTCCGCCTACGTCCAGGCGATCGAGCAGCAGCTCCCGCCCGCGCTCGGCGAGCTGCGGGCGCGGGCGGCCGACGCGCGCCGGCTGGCGGCCAGGACCGTTGCCCAGCTGCGCGAGCTCGCGCAGCTCCTCCGCCCGTCCGTGCTCGACGACTACGGTCTCATGCCTTCGCTGCAGACCTGCCTGAAGGACTTCCAGGAGCGGCACGGCGTCACGGCGACGCTCTCCAGCGAGGGAGTCCCCGAGCGGCTGCCCGCGTCGATCGAGACCGCGATCTATCGCGTCGTGCAGGAGGCCCTCACCAACGTCGCGCGCCATGCGCGCGCGCGCCACGTGCGCGTCGCGCTGGCCGCCGAGCGCGGCGAGCTCCGCCTGCGGGTGGACGACGACGGGGTCGGGCTTCCCCCCGACGGGCGCTTCCCGGGCACCGGCCTCATCGGCATCCGCGAGCGCGTGCAGGCGCTCGGCGGCTCGGTCACGATCGCGTCGCGTGCCGGGACGAGCCTCGTCGTGCAGCTTCCGCTGCGCGGCGACCGCGCGGCTTAAATCAGCGAGGGGCTCCGGCCCCTCGCCCCGGCGGGCGAAGCCCGCCGGGTCCTCACTCCCCGCTCGCTTCGCTCGGCCGCGCGCGCGGCGCGCGCGGAGATTCCATCTCAAGCCGAGCTCCTAATCGCCGTCTTGTCAACCACGGGCGGCCCGACCTAGTGTCGGGCCATGACCCGCGTCCTGGACGGCATCCGCGTGCTCGAGGTGGCCGAGTGGGGCTTCGTGCCCTCGGCGGGGACCGTGCTCGGCGACTGGGGCGCGGAGGTGATCAAGGTCGAGCACCCGCGCTTCGGCGATCCGATCCGCGGCCTCATCACCGGCGGGCTGATCCCCGGCGCGTCGGGCCGGAACTTCATCGTCGAGCAGCTCGGCCGGAACAAGCGCAGCATCGGCCTGGACCTGGCCAAACCCGCCGGCCGCGAGCTGCTGGACCGCTTCGTCGCGAGCGTCGACGTCTTCCTGACGAGCTTCCTCGACGACGCGCGCGAGCGCCTGCATCTCACGTACGACGACCTCCGCCGCGTGAACCCGCGGCTCATCTATGCGCGCGGGCACGGGCAGGGGCAGCGCGGCCCCGACGCGCGCCGCGGCGGCTACGACGGCGTCTCGTTCTGGGCGCGCGGTGGGATCGCCGACCGGCTCTCCGCCACGGGCCAGCCCCACGTGACCCAGCGGCCGGCCTTCGGCGACTTCATCGGCGGCGCCTGCATCGCCGGCGGCGTCGCCGCCGCCCTCTTCCGGCGCGAGCGGACGGGCGAAGGCTGCGAGGTCGACGTCTCGCTCCTCGGCACGGCCGTGTGGGTGCTGTCGCCCGACATCACGGCCGCGCTGATGTACGGCTTCATGCTGCCGTCGTCCGGCGACATGCCGCGCGCGCCGAACCCGCTCGTCGGTCCGTACGTCTGCGCCGACGGCAAGCCGATCGTCCTCATGATGCTCCAGGTGGGCCGCTTCTGGCCGCACTTCGTCGAGACCATCGGCCGTCCGGACCTGCTCGAGCGCTTCCCCGACCCCGCACCCGAGCAGAGCGACGCGATCCGCGAGGAGCTGGCGCGGCACTTCGCCACCCGGCCGCGTGAAGACTGGTCGGCGCGGCTGCGCGCCTCGAACTGCATCTGGGGCCCCTTGCAGACGCCGCTCGAGCTGCCCGACGACCCGCAGGTGCAGGCCAACGGCTACCTGCTCGACGCCGGCAGCGTGCGCCTGTGCGCGAGCCCCGTCCAGTTCGGCGGCGCACCGCCCACCGTCCGCTGGCCCGCGCAGGAGACCGGCGCCGCCACGGAGGAGGTGCTGCAGGAGCTCGGCTGCTCATGGGAGGAGATCGCGCGCTGGAAGGACGCCGGCGTGATCTCCTGAGCACGCCCACGCGCCGTGACGCTTGCCTACCTGCACGGCTTCGCCTCCGGCCCGACCAGCACGAAGGCCCAGTTCTTCCGCGCCGGGCTGGCCGCCCTCGGCGTGACGCTCGAGATCCCCGACCTCGCGCCCGACTTCACGCACATGACCATGAGCGGCCAGCTGGCCGCCGTCGATGGGATCCTCGCACGCGGGCCGGCGGTGCTCCTCGGCTCGAGCCTCGGGGGCTACGTGGCCGCGCTCGCCGCGGCGCGGAATCCCGACCGCGTCCGGGGGCTCGTGCTGTTCGCGCCGGCCTTCGGCTTCACCGCACGCTGGGAAGCCCGCGTCGGGCCGGCGGCGATGGCCCGCTGGCGCGCGGCCGGCGTGCTGCCCGTCTTCCATTACGGGCGCGGCCGCGAGGAGCCCCTGGCGATCGCGTTCCTCGACGACGCGCGCCGCTATCCGGACGAGCCCGACCCGCGCTGCCCGGCGCTCGTGTTCGCCGGGCGGCATGACGACGCCGTCCCGCTCGGGGCGGTGGAGCACTTCACGAGCGCGCGCCCGGAGCGCGAGCTGGTCGTCCTCGAGGCCGGCCACGAGCTCGTCGAGGTGCTCGAGCCGATGTGGGAGCGGACGGCCGCGTTCCTGCGCCGCATGGGTGCGGTCGAGAGGTGAACCCTCACCGCCGCGCGTGGCCGAAGCGCCGCACCCATCGCGCGCGCGGCAGGGGCCGGAAACCCTCGCGGGAATAGAGCCGAGCCGCGCGCCGATGTGCGGCGTCGACCTCGAGATCGACGGCCGCGGCGCCGGCGCGCGCGGCGACCCGGCATGCCGCCCGCAGCAGCGCCCGCCCGATGCCGCGCCCGCGATGTGACGGCTCCACGTAGAGCTCCTCGAGCCACGCCGATCGGCCGCCGTGCTCCAGCGGCCAGACGAAGGAGAGCGCGGCCAGGCCGATCGCCCGCCCGGCGATCGTCGCGACGAGGAGCCGTCCGCGCCGGGCATCTCCGAGGACGCCGTCGACCGCGCGGGCAAGCCTCGCCCTCGGCGTCCGGATACGGTGCTCGCGGAGCTGCGCGACGAGAAGCTCGACCAGGCGTTCGCGGTCGCCGCGCCGGGCGGGGCGGACGTGCGTGACGAGTAAGGCTGCCCGTGATCGCCGGGAGTCCAGGTTGGCCATGTGCGACCGAGACCTTCCGGGGGACCGTATATTCATTGATCGCTGACGACGCCATCTCACGCCGGGAAGTCGACGTCGGGTGATGGGTCAGTCTGACCCCGGGCCACTCTCCGCCTCGAGGGCCACCCCGGGGCTGTGTTGCCAGCGTGGATCCGGTCGCGCTAAGAAGGGCCACCGTTGGCAAGCGGAGGCAAGCGCGTCTTCATCCTGGGCGGCGGCGCCGCGCTCGGCGCGCACCACGTCGGGGCGCTCCGCTACCTCGAGGAGCAGGGTATCACGCCCGACGTCGTCGTCGCGAGCTCGATCGGCGTGGTCAACGCCTGCGTCTACGCCACGGGCGGGGTCGCGCAGCTCGAGCGCGCGTGGCGGGGATTCCGCTCGCTGCCGCGCATCATCGCTCCGAGCTTCTGGCACAACCCCCTGCTCGGCCTCTCCCTCTTCTCGATGGACCGGCTCACGGCGGCCGTCGAGGAGTACATGGACTTCGCGAAGATCCACGCGAGCCCGCTCGACCTCCACGTCGTCCTCCTGAACCTCTCGCGCGGCCGCGGCGAGGTCTACTCCAAGCACGACTGTGCCGACCCGCGGGAGCTCCGCACGCTGGCGCGCGCGGGGTACGCGATCCCCCTCCTCTTTCCGCCCATCCGCTTCCGCGGCGACTGGTTCGTCGACGGCGGCTTCGCCTGGAACATCCCGCTCGACCACTGCCTGGCGCTCGACCCGAGCGAGATCTACCTGCTCGCGCCGATCGCGAGCCAGCTGCCGTACGTGGGCCGCTTCCGCACCTTCGCGGGCTTCGTGCAACGGCTGCTCGACGTCATGTGGCGCACGATCGGCAACATGGGCTACCTCTACGCCGCCATGGAAGACCAGCGCTTCCACGGCGTCCCGGTCACGGTGATCGAGCCGACCGAGCAGTGGAGCGGGTTCGGCCCGCTCGCCGTGTTCCATGCCCACCCGCGGAAGAACCAGAACCTGATGGCCGCGGGCTACCGCGACGCCAAGCGCGCCCTCGCCGCGCGGCGGCGCCGGGACGCCCGCGCGCGCCCCGTCCGGCGCGCGGAGCGCGTCGCGCCCGAGGCCGGCGCGGCACCACCAGGCGACGGAGCCCGCCCCTAGTGGGCGGGGGTGCGGGCGGGACGGTGATCGGGCCGGACGACGCGGTCGTCGTCCTCGACTGCTGAGCGGCTTGGTCTCGGTCGTCGTTGGACGCGAGCTGCGCGTCGCGCCGCTGGTGGTGCCCGCCCATTGACGCCCCGCGGGCGGCGAGCTACCGATTTCAGTTGCCCGAGGAAAGGAGGGTCCTATGGCGATTCAGCTCGGCGACACGGCTCCCGACTTCACGGCCGAGACCACCGAGGGGAAGATCCGCTTCCACGAGTGGATCGGCGACAAGTGGTGCGTGCTCATGTCCCATCCGAAGGACTTCACGCCGGTGTGCACCACGGAGCTCGGCTTCGTCGCGAAGACGAAGGCGGAGTTCGAGAAGCGCAACTGCAAGGTCATCGCGGTCAGCGTCGACGACGTGCCGTCGCACAAGAGCTGGATCGGCGACATCGAGGAGACGCAGAAGGCGAAGATGAACTTCCCGATCATCGGGGACCCGGAGCGGAAGGTCGCCTCGCTCTACGGCATGATCCACCCGAACGCGAGCGACACCTTGACCGTCCGCTCGGTCTTCTTCATCGACCCCAACCGGAAGGTGCGGGCCATGATCACCTACCCGGCCAGCACGGGCCGCGACTTCAACGAGATCCTGCGCGTCCTCGACTCGCTCCAGCTCACCGACCAGTACAAGGTGGCGACGCCGGCCAACTGGAAGCAGGGCGACGACTGCGTCATCGTCCCGTCGCTCACGGATCCCGAGGAGCTCAAGAAGAAGTTCCCGAAGGGGTTCCGCGCGCTCAAGCCGTATCTGCGCTTGACGCCCCAGCCGAACCGGTAGGTCAATCCGTCCGCGGCGGCCCCGTGGCGGGCCGCCGCCGGGTGGTCACGCGGCCGCCCGGCCGCGCCGGGCGAGCTGCGTGACGAACGCCACGACCTCCTCCGGGTTGACGGGCTTGGACAGGTGAACATCGTAGCCCGCGACGAGGGCCCGGACCCGGTCGTCGTCCGCCGCGAAGGCGGTGAGCGCGACCGCCGGGATCGCGCCGCCTCGCTCGCGGTCGAGCTCCCGCACCCGGGCGATGAGCTGATATCCGTCCTCGTCCGGCATGGCGATGTCACTGACCAGGACGTCCGGGTGGAAGGTCTCGAGCGCGCGGAGCGCCTCGGCGGCGGAGGGCACCGCGGTCACGCGTGCCCCGTAGTGCTCGAAGAGCGCGTGCAGTGATTCGAGCGTGTTGGCGTCGTCGTCGACGAGGAGGACGTGCAGGCCGTCGGCGCGGGGAGGGCCGTCCGGGAGCAGGGCGAGGCGCTGGATCTCCGATCCACCCTGCGCCGCCTCGGCCGGGAGCAGCGGCAGGCGGACGATGAACGTCGCTCCTCCGAGCTCGCCCGGGCTCTCGACCTCCACCGTGCCGCCGTGGAGCTCGACCAGGTGACGGACGATGGTCAAGCCGAGGCCGAGCCCGCCGTGGCGGCGTGTGGCCGGGCCCTCGCCCTGACGAAAGCGCTCGAAGACGTGCGGCAGGAGGTCGGCGCCAATGCCGGGGCCCGTGTCGCTCACCGCAATCGTCGCCTCCGACCCCGCGCGCTCGAGACGGATCTCGATGCGCCCGCCGCGCGGCGTGAACTTGATCGCGTTCGAGAGGAGGTTCGACATCACCTGCTGGAGGCGATCGGGGTCGGCGTGCAGCGCACCAAGCGAGTGGTCGATGGTGGCATCGACCGCGAGCCCGGCCGCATCCGCCTCCGGACGGACCGCGCTCAGCGCCGCCTCGACGACCGAGGCGGGATCGACCACGCCGAGGTCGAGCTCGAGCTTGCCGGCGGCGATGCGCGAGACGTCGAGCAGGTCGTTGATGAGCTGCGCCTGCAGCCGCGCGTTGCGGTCGATCGTCTGGACGGCGCGGGCCGTCCCGGCGGCGTCGAGCCGGCCCGAGCGCAGGAGGTGCGCCCACGACAGGATGGCCCCGAGGGGCGTGCGCAGCTCGTGGGAGAGCATCGCGAAGAACTCGTCCTTGGCGCGGTTGGCGGCCTCGGCCGCCGCCCGCGCGCGCTGCTCCGCCGCGTAGGCACGGGCGCCGTCGATGGCAACGGCGATGCGCTCGGCCGCCACCTCGAGGAGCTCGATCTCCGTGGTCGCGAAGACCCGCCGGTTCTTCGACCCGATGCTGATGACGCCGATCACCCGTCCTCCGACGACGAGAGGAACGTCGAGCAGGGAGCGAATCCCGGCCTCGAGCGCGTGGTGGCCGATCGCCTCATCACTCTCGATGTCCGCCATGGCGATCGGCCGGCGCTCGGCGGCCACGCGGCCCGCCAGCCCGCTGCCGATCGGCACCCGGACCCGCTGCTCCACCTCGCTCTCGAACCCCTTGGCGGCGCGCACGACGAGCACGTTCTCCTCCTCGTCGAGGAGCAGCACGACGGCGCGCTCGACGCCGAGCACACCCCGGATGCGCTCGAGGAGCTCGCGCATCATGTCGTCGAGCGCGAGCCGGCCGAGCGCCACGTCGACGATGCTCTGCACGCGGCGCAGGAGCCCTGCCGCGGTCTCCGCGCGCGCCCGAGCCTCCTGCTCCCGCAAGAGCAGCCGGCGACGCTCGTCCTCGGCGCGCCGCCGCGCCGAGGCCACCCAGATGATGAGGACGGCGGTCGTGGCGAAGAGCCCGAGACGGATCGCGTCCTCGCCGCTGACCAGCTTCGAGTCGAGCAGCAGATAGCTGCCGAAGACCGAGAGCGCTGCGGCAAAGAGCGCGGGGCCCGTGCCGGTGTAGAGGGCGCTCACCGTGACCGCCGCGAGAAGGAGCGTAAAGGCGGTGGGGTTCAGGAGCGAGCGCAGGGCGGTCATGGCGGCCAGGGCCGACCCCACCATCAGGCCCGCGAGGCCGAAACGCAGCAAGGACGACGCCTTCACATCACCCAGCTCTCACCTCCGGGCGTCGATGTTGGCATGATCTTAGCACTCGACGGTGCGCCGTCCAAACGTCGGGCGGCGAGCCTTCAAACGCCCGGCCGTCGGAATCGTTCATTTCCGCACCATTTCTTCGCGCTCCGCGCCATCGACGAGGCGGGGAACGCGGGGCCGCTCGCCACGATCGGACCGCTCACGCTCCGGCGCGTCAGCCTCACCCACGGCGGCGCCGGGCGGGATCGCCTCAGCCTCACCGCCCGCATCACGGCGCTGCTGGCGCAGCTCGGGTTGCCGGGCCAGGACGTCACGCTCGTCCTCCAGAACGGCACGGGCCAGTTCTTCAGCGTGACGGTGCCGGCGGTCGCCCTCGTCCCGAACGCGACCGGCACCCGTGTCCGCTTCCGCGACCCGACGGGCACGCTCGCGGGCGGCCTCACCTCGCTCAGCATGGGCGGCCGGACGCGCACCGAGGTGAGCGCCCGGGGCCGGCACCTGAGCCTCGCCGGCGCGGCGGCGGGGCCGTTCACGGCGATCCTGCGCATCGGCAGCCTCGAGCTGTCCACGACGGGGACGCTGCGTCCGGCGGGGTCGCGGCTCGTCTTCCCCTAGGAGGCTGTCCGAGTAACGCTCCGGCTGTGGCAAGCGATCCGGGGGCTGCGAGCGGCGTGCTCGCACCTCCCTCGTGCGGCGTAGCTTCTGCTACGCCTCCTCGGTCGGCGCTGCGCTTGCCGCTCTCGCTCCCCGGCTCGCTCGCCTCGCTTTCGTCGGTTACTCGGACAGACTCCTGCGGGCACGGCTTGGCGCGCGCCCGGGCGTCGGCTAGCACGGCGGTGTGAGCCGGATCTTCCTGCTCTCGCCCGCGCACTGCGGCGGCGTCCGGGCGCGGCTCGTGCTGGCCGAGGACGCGCAGTCCGACCTCGCCCGCCGGCTCCGCTCGCGCGAGGGCGTACCGCTCGGCGAGGTCATGACCTTCATGAGCGGGCTGTATTTCCGCGGCAAGCTCGCCTACGCACGCGCCTTCGCACAACCGCCAGGGCGTGCCGAGGGAACCCTGGTCATCACTCCGGGCAAGGGTCTCCGCCCGGCGGACGAACGGGTGACCCTCGACGCGCTCCGGCGCATCGCCGAGGTCGGCGTCGACGCCGCGAACCCCGCCTACCGAAGCCCGCTCGAGGCGAGCGCGCGCACGCTCGCGGCTCACATCAGCCGCCGCTGCGACGTCGTACTGCTCGGCAGCGTCGCCTCGAACAAGTACACCGACGTCCTCTCCGGGGCCTTCGGCACCCGACTGGTCTTTCCCGCCGACTTCGTGGGGCGCGGCGACATGAGCCGCGGCGGCCTCCTGCTGCGCTGCGTGGCCGAGGGGCGCGAGCTGGCGTACGTCCCGGTTGAGGGCGCGGTGCGCCATGGGCCGCGCCCGCCGCGGCTCGGGCGGATGGCCCGCTGATGCCGCGCCGGGCGACGCCGAAGGCGGCCGCGCGCCGATCTCCCGCCGCCGTCGAGATCCCCGCGGACCGCGAGCGCGTGATCCTCGAGCTCGACGGGCGCGCCGTCACGCTCACGAACCTCCAGAAGCCCTTCTGGCCGGCGCTCGGCCTCACCAAGCGTGACCTGCTCCAGTACTACGCCGACGTCGCGCCCGCGCTGCTGCCCCATCTGCACGACCGCGCCATGGTGATGAAGCGCTACCCGGACGGCGCTGGCGGCCCCTTCTTCTTCATGAAACGCGCCCCGTCGCCGCGGCCGGACTGGATCGCGCTCTGCCGCATCCGCCACGCGTCGGGGAACGTCATCGACTTCCCCGTCGTGCAGGACCTCCTGTCGCTCCTCTGGGTCGTGAACCTGGGGTGCATCGACCTGAACCAGTGGTACGCCCGCTCGGACGACGTCGACCGGCCCGACTACGTCCACTTCGACCTCGACCCCGGCGAGCAGGCGCCGTTCGAGCAGGTCCTCGAGACGGCGCTCGTCGTGCACGAGACGCTCGAGAGCCTCGAGATGCCGAGCTACGCGAAGACCACGGGCTCGCGCGGCGTCCACGTCTACGTGCCGATCGTCCGCCAGCCCACCCAGAAGCAGGTCTGGACATTCGCCAAGACGCTCGCCATCGAGCTCGCGGCGCGCCATCCCACGCTCATGACCTCGGTGTACTCGCGCGTGCGCCGGCCCTCCGACCGCGTCCTCGTCGACTACAACCAGAACGCGTGGGGACGCACGCTCGCCTCGGTCTACTCCGTCCGGCCTCACCCGCAGGCGTGCGTCTCGACCCCGGTCACCTGGCGCGAGGTGCGCCGGGGCGTCCGCCTCGAGGACTTCCGGATCGACAACGTGCCGGCACGCGTCGCCAAGCTCGGCGACCTGTGGGCACCGCTCGTCGCGCCGGCGGGGCGCTTCGATCTCGCCCGCTACGTGCGGCCGGATTGACTCGGGCCGCCGGCCGCGCGATGGTCGCGGCATGAGCGCGGAGAACGCCGGTATGGTGGCGCGGCTCGCGGGTGGCGCGTTCGCGCTCTGGGACCTCGCCCGCCGAACGCTCCAGGCCCTGCTCGGTCGGGACTCGAGCGGTCACATGCGCATCGACGTCGTCACCGAGGCATCGGAGGAATCCTTCCCGGCGAGCGACCCGCCGTCGTGGACGCCGGTCACGACGGTGGCGAGCCGGCCCGAGCCGCCCGCCTGAGACGCCTCAGCGCCCGCGCCAGAGCGGCGCGCGCTTCTCGCGGAACGCGGCGAGGCCCTCCTTGGCGTCCTCGCTCATGAAGACGCCGGCGGAGAACCGCGACTCGTTGGCGAGCGCCTCGCGCAGCGGGAGAAACGTGCTCTCCTTGGCGGACTGCTTGCACGCCCGGACGGCCAGCGGGCCGTTGAGGCAGACGGTCTCGGCGAGGCTGCGCGCCTCGGCGATCACCCGATCGCGCGGCACCACGCGGTTGACGAGCCCCATCTCGTGGGCCCGCGCGGCCGGGATGCGGTCGGCGAGGAGCAGGACCTCCATCGCGTGGCACCAGGTGAGCTGCCGCACGCTCTGCACCGTCGACCCGCCGCCCGGGAAGAGCCCGCGGCGCGGCTCGGCGAGCTGGAACCACGCGGTGTCGGCGCAGACGCGGAGGTCGGTGTTCCACATCATCTCGAGCCCGCCGGCGGCGCAGATGCCGTTGATCGCGGCGATCACCGGCTTGTAGAGGGTGAACTCGCTGCCGTCGGGCAGCGTCGCCCCATCGCGCAGCACGGCGACGAGCGAATGGGCCATCGTGTACCGGGAGCCCTCCTGGGTGGCCTTCGACTCGCCGGCCTGCAGCTTGTCGGCGCGTTCGGTGACGATCGGGATGAAGCTCTTCAGGTCGGCGCCGACACAGTACACGTCGCCGACCCCGGTCAGGATGGCGACCCACGCGTCGCCGTCGTCGCGGAAGCGAACCCAGGCATCGGCAAGCTGCCCGAAGTGCTCGAGGTCCAGGGCGTTCCGTTGCTCGGGCCGGTCGATCGTGATGGTGACGATGCGACCCTGCTGCTCGTAGTGGATGGGCATCGCTCCTGCTTACACCGGAGGCCGCGCGGCACGCCAGCGAGTCGCACGGGCCAGACCCCGATGCTAGAGTGATTCCTTCGATGGCGAAGCTGCGCGTGCAGTTCGAGAGCGGCGAGCCCGAGCGGGTGATCGAGTTCGATCCGTCCCGGGCGCCGTTCCAGCACGACGGCCGTCCGGGCTCGATCCTCGACGTGCTGCTCGCGCACGGCATTCACCTCGAGCACGCCTGCGGCGGAAACTGCGCGTGCACGACCTGCCACGTGGTCGTCAAGAAGGGCATGGAGCGTCTCTCGGCATCGGAGGATGCCGAGGAGGACCTGCTCGACAAGGCGCCCGGCCTCACGCCGACGTCGCGTCTCGGCTGCCAGGCGGTGATCGAAGACCCGGACGCCGAGATCGTGGTCTGGATCCCGAGGTACACCATCAACCAGATCTCCGGACATGGCGGTTGAGCTCGAAGGCCGGCTCGAGGAGGTGGTCGACCATGGGGCGGACACGCGCTCCTTGTTCCTCCGCCTGCCCGTGGACCTCGACTTCCGACCGGGTCAGTTCATCTCCTGCCAGCTGCCGGTGGGCGACAAGACGTTGATCCGGCCTTACTCGATCGCCTCGAGCCCCGAGGAGCCCCGCAGGCTGGAGATCCTGCTGAACCTCGTGCCGGGCGGGCCCGGGTCGCATTACCTGTTTGGCCTGCCGCTTGGCGCAACCGTGCGCCTCACCGGGCCGTGGGGCAGCTTCGTCCTCGAGCGGGCACCCGAGGCCGAGACGGTCTTCATCGCCGACGGGACCGGCATCGCGCCGATCCGGCCGATGCTCCGCCGCGCGCTGGCGACGGCGACCCGTCACCCGCAGCGGCTGCTCGCCGCGGCGGCGAGTCCGGAGCGCGTCCTCTACCGGGCGGAGATCGAAGCGCTCGTCCGAGCGCATCCGGCCTTCCGCTGGGACCACGTGTCGAGCGGCGCGCTCAAGGACGAGGTGACACGGCGCTACGTCGAGGCCGACGCCGACCGGAGCCGGCGGTTCTTCATCTGCGGCGTCGGCGCGGTCGTGCCGACGCTGCGCGACCTCCTCCGCGGCGCCGGCTACGAGCGGCGCGCCGTCCAGTACGAAAAATGGTAGCGGCGCGCGCGCCTACGGCTCGGGCGCCTTGCGGGCGACCACGACCAGGTAGGCGCCGGCGCGCGCCAGGAGCCCGAGGCCCCGCTGCAGCACGTACTCGATCGGCATCGTCGCCCAGCCGAGCCGGTGGTACAGCTGGTGGAGTCCGCGACGCGGCTGGCAGAAGGCGTAGACGGCGCCGAGGCCGAGCACGCGCACGTCGCGGAACGGCGTCGCGGCCATCAGCGAGCGGACCTCCGCGGCGGTGTACGCCCGGTAGTAGACCCCGCTCGGGAACCGGCCACGTGGCGTCGGGAAGGCTCGGAAGCGACGCATCGTCTCCCAGTTGAAGACGGTGAACACCAGCGTGCCGCCCGGGCGGAGCGCGGCATGAAGCTCGTCGAGCGTGCGCGCCACCAGGTCGTCGGGGAGGTGCGGGAGCACGACGTTCGAGACGACGGCGTCGATGCTGCCGGTGCGGAACGGCAGCTTGCCGAGGTCGGCCTGCACGGGCGCGAGCGGCGCCCGCCGCGCGCGGAGCATCGCGAGGCTCGCCGCCGAGAGATCCAGGGACACGACGTCGGCATGGGCCGCGAGATAGGCGGAGAGCACGCCCGTGCCGCAGCCGGCGTCGAGCACGCGCAGGCGGCGGCCCGCGGGAGCCGGGGGCATGAGGCTCCGGTACATGCGCCGCTCGACGGGCCCGAACCAGCGCGAGCGCGAGCGCACGTGCCGCGCATCGTAGACGGCCGCCCCCTCGTCCCACCGCTTGCGGGCGTCGCCCGCGAAGCTCGAGTCGGCCGAGGCGAGCATCAGCCGCCGAGCATCTCGCCGTAGATGCCCTGCATGGCGCGCGCGAACCGCTCCACCGAGAAGTGCTCGCGCACGCGCGCGCGCGCCTCGGCGCCCATCCGCGCGCGCCGCGCGGGATCACGGAGCAGCGTGCCGAGCGCATGCGCCAGCGCGCCGTGGTCGCGGGGAGGGACCAGGACGCCCGTCCGTCCGTCGACCACGATCTCGGGCACCCCGCCCGCGTTGCTGGCCACGACGGGTTTCCCGAGCGCCATCGCCTCGATCAGGATGCGGCCGAAGGGCTCGGGCAGCACCGAGGCATGCACGACGACGTCGAGGGCGCTCAGCAGGTCGGGGATGTCCGAGCGCGGGCCGAGGAAGCGGACCCGGCCGCCGAGCCTCCGGGCGTGCACGAACTCGTCGAGCGCGGCCGCGAAGGGCTCGGCCCCTCGCACGACGCCGCCCGCGAGCACGCACACCAGGTCCGGAAACTCCTCCGCGAGCGCGGCCACGGCGCGCAGCGTGACGTCCTGCCCCTTCCAGGGCTGGATGTTGACCGCCATGCCGATCGCCGGTTGATCGGCGTCGAGACCGAGTTCCGTTCGGACCGTCGCGGGGTCGCGCGCCGGACGAAACCGGGCGAGGTCGAGACCGTCGTGCACGACGGCGAGACGCCGGGGACGCACACCCTGGCCCACGAGATGGCGGCGGACCGCGTCGGTCATGCACACGCAGCAGTCGATGCCGCGGGCCCAGAAACGCTCGAGCGGCCCGTAGCCCACCAGGCCCTTCTCGTGGGCCAGCACCGGCACCCGCGCCCAGCGCGCCGCCACCACGCCGTCGAGGTTCGCCTTGATGCTGTTGCCGAGATGGACGATGTCGGGTCGCTCGGCGCGCAGCAGGGGGACGAGCGTCCGAGCGCGCGGCACCACCTGCTGAACGAACCGCCGGATGGCGCCGGCCTGGCGCCGCAGATGGACCAGCCGGCCGGCGCGGTCGTCGAGCGTCCGCCGCACCGAAACCCGCCGGCCGAGCCCGCTCGCGGGCAATACGAGCACCCGGCAGCCCGTGCCCGCCAGCGCTCCGTCGAGCGGCTTCTGCTCGTAGAGGAGAAGCGTCGACGCGTAGGCCCTCGGGTCGAGGCCCCGCACCAGGTGGAGGAGACCGGTGAGCGAGCCACCGACCAGACCGGTCTCGCTGTGCTCGACGAGGAGGATTCGCCGTGTCACGGGGGACCGGAAGTGAAGCAAGATGCAGACCGTCAGCGCAAGAGGACGACACGGCTCCCGGCTTGCGCGACACCGTGCACGAGCGCAAGCTCGCCGCATTCCTGCCCGAGCCCGGATGAGCGCCAACCCGCCACGCGACGGCAATCGCCTTGACCCTCCGATGAGGCGTGCGAGATAAGCGCCCGCCAGCCGCATGAGCCGTCTCGCCCGCATCGCCGTCCTCGCCGGTGACACTCCCGGCGCGCGCGCGGTCGCGGGGGCCGTGACCTCGCTCCTGACCGCCGTCGGCCGCTGGGTGGAGGAGCTCCCCGCCGGCGCCGACCTCGCGCCGTACACGGCGGTCATCCTGCCGCGGTCGCGCGGCTGGCGGGCGGTGCGCGAGCGTCATGCGGGCCCGCTGCTGGTCGTCGACGCCGACCTCCTCGGCGGGCGGGCCGATCCCGCGTTCCGCCGCCTCCTCGGCGGGACGCCGCGCGCGTCGGTGTCGGTCGGCGAGTCTCGCGTGCTCCTGCCGCGCCCGCTGCCCGCGCTCGCCGGCGCCGCGCTCGGCGAGGCGCCGCCCGGGCTCGTGGCGCAGCCAGATCCGGGCATCGGCTACGCGCTGCCCGTCGTCCTGACGCCGGCGCTGCGCACCGTCGCCGGATTCTGGAGCCTCGCGCGTCTGCTCGAGGAGGCGGTGGCCGCGCTCCTCGGCGAGCGCACCGTCCTCTACGCGGCGCCCTGGCCGCGTGGCGTGCGGGCGGCCCGCGCGCTCACGTACGACCTCGACGGACTGGAGGCGGACGGGGCGCCGCCGCCATTCGCCCTCCACGCCCGTCCGGCTACGCTCTTCTGCACCGCCGACGCCCTGGATCGCCTCGGGGCCACGGGGCCCGACTGTGAGATCGCCGCGCACGGTGACGTCCATCGCGGCTTCGCCGACGCGCGCACGAACCTCGCGCGCGTCGACCGCATGCTGGAGACCTTCCGAGCCGCGGGCCTCACCCCGCGCGGCTTCTCGCCTCCGAACTCCACCTACAGCTCGGAGCTGGCGCCGCTGCTCGCCCGCTTCCGCTACGTCCGCCTCGGCTATCAGGAGCGCGCGCTGCGTTTCTATCCGCATGCACGCGCGGACGGAGTCCTGGTGCCGGTGTCGTACTACACCGATTTCCTGCAGCGCTACGTGGGCCCGGAGGAGTGCGCGCGGCTGCTCGGACGCTTCTGCACCTGGGCAGAGGCCACGTCGGTGCTGGCCGTCCCCTGCTTCCACCCGTGCCTGTGGCCCGAGCCCCTCCGCCGCTTCCTCGAGGCGCCGGGGGGCGAGGCGTGGGAGGCGACGCTCGTCGAGCTGAGCGATTGGTGGATGCGGCGGCGACGCGCGCTGGCGGCCGTGTCGGCCGCGGGCGAGGGCGCCGCGCCACCGGAGCTGGTGCTCGTACGGGCCACGCCGGCCGAACGGCTGGCCGCGCTCCGGCCACCCGACGGCCAGGCGCGCGCGGCGCCGCGCTCACGGGCGGCGGTGCGGGTCGCGATCGGGGAGCGTCAGGTGAGCGTCGTGCCGGCGGCCGATGACCCCGCCGCCGCGGTCGAGGTGCCGCTGGCGCGGGGGTGGCGTCCCCTCGGCTGGCTGCCGGGTCCGCTCCGACGCGTGGCGAGCCGCACGCTCGTGCGCGTCGTGAACGAGACCGGGATGCACGGCTGCTTCTATCGTGACCTGGGCCTCTCGGCCGAGATCGTCGGCGGCGCGCTTCGCCTGCCGGTGGTCGCAGCCGACGAGCCGGTCCTCGTGCGGCATCGGGTCGCCGCCGACCTTCGCCGGGGCGCCCGTGGCCTGGTGCGACGGCTCGCTCGCCGGGCGCGCGTCCCGCGAGCGGACGGCGGCGCATGAAGTCGCCCGCCCGACCATTGCCCGGCCCTTGCGGTAGCCGCGCATGATGTCTCGAAGCTGCAAGACGGTCCCCCCGCCGGGCTGTCGTCGCCGTGCGGCCAGACCCGGCGGGTGCGCTGGCATCCTCCTTGCTGTGGCCCGGGCGGTGTTCCGAGCGACGGCCGGCAGGTCATGCGCCTCCGAGCGCCCGACGCGACGTCGCGTGCCGATCCGTCGGGGAATAGGATGAAAGCTAGCCCGCGCCCCGCGTCATCGTCGAGCGCCGCGCCCGAGTCCCGGATGGAGCTGATCGAGTTCGGCGCGGTCCCGGTCCTCAGGTACCTCTGGCCCGAGTCCGACGAGCTGAACGCCGCGCTGCGCCGGGTGGTCCTGGCGAAGATGGCCGGCAGCCAGGGGCTGGTCGACAGCAACGAGGGCGGCTGGCACTCCGAGCGCGATCTGGCGACCTGGGAGGATCCAGCGATCGCGACGCTCCTCGAGCGGGTCCGGACGATGGCGCGAGAGCTCGTCGCCGCCACCGTGAGCAGCCCGGGCTCCGAGCACCTCGACGGCTGGCAGATCGAGGGCTGGGCCAACGTGAACACGCGCGGGGCGCTGAACAAGTCTCACCACCACGCCGGCGGCCGCACCAACCGCAACCTCTGGTCGGGCATCTACTACGTCGACGACGGCGGCCTCGCGGCGGACGTTCGCGATGCGGGAGTGACGAAGTTCGAAGACCGCAGCGGGGTCCCGAAAGAGATCTTGCGCTGTCCCAACCCGTTCGAGCGAGAGCTCACGGTCGTGCCCACGCCGGGCCTCATGGTATGCTTCCCGGCAACCCTGCGCCACTACGTCTGCCCGCATCCGACCGGGGCGGCACGGATCACGATCGCCTTCAATCTCAAGCACCCGGGCTTCGTCATTCCGAGATATGCCGAGCCGGACCCGCCGACGTTTCTCTGGAGAAACCTCCGGGGGCCGATGCTGGTCGCGAGCCGGGCGCGGCGGGCGCTCGGCAGGTGGTGGCCGGGATCATGGCGTTCATGATGCGGAAGAAGCAGGTCGGGCACCTGTTTCACCGGCTCCGCCAGCTCCGGAGACGGCGGCGCACCCTCGCGCGGATCGCCAGAGCCCAGCGTCGGCCCGGGCCTCCCGCGGTCGACCCCGTATGGCCGCTCCCGCGGCATCCGAACGGACCTTCCGACGACGACATCCGCGCGCAGTTCGCGAAGCACAGCCGCTGGTACTATGCCTACGAGTTCGACGGCGGCCTCGACGGTTCACCACCCGGGAGCGCCGCTCTCCGCCTGGACCTCCGCAACGGCAAGGGCCAGACGGCGCGGGCCGACGGGACGCTCCAGCGGTTTCGCCACTTCATGCCGTGGCTCCTGCAGGCCACCGGAGGGAACCTCCGCGGCCGGCGCGTGCTCGACATCGCCTGCAACTCCGGGTTCTGGTCGCTCCAGTGCGCCCTCCTCGGCGCCGAGGAGGTCGTGGGCTTCGACGCGCGCCCGGAGCTCATCGAGCAGGCGCGCTACGTGCAGTCCGTCGTCGGCGTCGAGAACGTCAACTTCCGGGTCCTCGACTTCTGGCAGATGAGCCGCGAGACGCTGGGCGGGCCCTTCGACGTCGTGCTCAACCTCGGGATCCTCTACCACCTCCCGAAGCCCCTCGAGGCGCTCGAGCTCTGCCGCTCGCTGGCGCGGGAGTACATGCTGCTCGACACGGCCGTGTACCCTGCCCGTCATCCGCTGATTCGCGTGGCCTGGGAGGAGCCGCTGGACATCCGGCTGGCGGCCAGTGGCGGCATCGTCATGTTTCCCAGCAAGCCCGGCATCGAGCTGATGCTGAAGCACGTCGGCCTGAGGGATTGCCTCGAAATCCCGCTCCGCACGACGGACATGCCCCTCGACTACCTGACCGGCGACCGCGCCTCGTGGCTGATTCGGCTGCCGGGCCGCGCCGCCCCCTGAGCCTGCGGCCCGCCGGCTGAGCTCGCCGCGCGCCCCTTGGTCGGCGCCGGGCCGTCTGCTAAGCCGGGCGGCAGCATGCGCGACGCCGCGGCGACGGCGCACTGGAAGCGGCACGGCTGGCTCTGGCTGCGTGGCTTCCTCGGCGAGGAAACGACACGCGACCTCGTCAGGTGGACGGACGAGATCGCGGCCTGGCCCGAGGTGCCCGGGAAGTGGATGCGCTACTACGAGCGGCGCGGGGGCGACCCCGCGGCCCGGATGCTCGCGCGCATCGAGAACTTCGCGCCGTTCCATCACGGGCTCGCCGCGCTGTTCTCGAGCCCGCGGCTCCTCGAGCTCCTCGCCGCCTGCGCGGGCGAGCCCGTCCTGCTCTTCAAGGACAAGATCAATTTCAAGCTTCCCGGGGGCGCCGGCTTCGCCCCGCACCAGGACGCGCCCGCCTACGCCGACTTCGGGATCGACCATCACCTGACCCTCATGGCCCCCGTCGACGCGTTCACGCGGGAGAACGGCTGCCTCGAGCTGGCGCGCGACGCGTGCGCCCGTGTCTTCCTGCCGCAGAACCCCGACGGCACGCTGCGTCCGGGAGTCATGGACGCGCTCGACGTCGAGCCGCTGCTCGCCGCGCCGGGCGACGTGATCGTGTTCGACGCCTGGGTGCCGCACCGCTCGGGGCCGAACCGCTCGCCGCGGCCGCGGCGGTCGTATTACCTGACGTTCAACCCGGCGTCCGCGGGCGACCGGCGCGCCGCCTACTACGCACGCAAGCGCGAGTGCTTCCCGCCCGAGTACGAGCGCGTCCCCGGCGTCGACTACGCGGCGCGCGGCCGGCAGTTCAACCTCGGGAACCCCTTCGACTGAGAGCGGGGCCGTGCCTCGCGGCGTGCCGGCGCCTTGTCCTTCGGCGCCGCGGCGTGCGATGAGGACGTCATGCCGCCCGCCGTGGCCCGCCTCGGCGCGAGCCTCCCCCTCCCGCCCGACCTCGCGATGTGCCGCCGCGTCGCCGAGCGGGCCGAGGCGCTCGGGTACGAGAGCATCTGGATCGCCGACACGGGCGCTGGACCCGACGCCTTCGTGGTGGCCGCGACGGCCGCGCTCGCGACCCGCCGGGTCCGGATCGGCACTGCGGTCGTCCCGATCTACACCCGTGCCCTCCCCGTGCTCGCCGCCGGTGCCGGCTCGTGCGCGCAGCTCATGCCCGGCCGTCCGTTCGTCCTCGGCCTGGGTGTGTCGAGCGAGACGATCGTCGACGCCTGGGGCGGCGTACCCTACCGGCGGCCGCTCACGCGCATGCGCGAGACCGTCGCCGTGCTCCGCCGCATGCTCGCGGGCGAGCGGGTCACCGTCGAGGGGAAGACGGTGCGCAGCCGCGGCTTCCGGCTCGTCTCGCCACCGCCCGCGCCCGTGCCCGTCTACGTCGGTGCGCTCATGCCACCGATGCTCGAGCTGGCGGGCGAGATCGCCGACGGCGTCATCCTCAACTTCATGCCGGTGGACGCCGTGCCGCGCATGCTCGCGCACGTCCGCGCCGGCGCCGCGCGCGCCGGCCGCGACCCGGCGACGCTCGAGGTCGTCGCGCGCTTCCAGACCGTCGTCACCGACGACGCGCCCGCGGCGCGCGACGCGATCCGCCAGATGATGGGCCCCTACTTCGCCACCTCCGTCTACAACCGCTTCATCGCGTGGTGCGGATTTCCCGAGGAGGCACGAGCCATCGACACGGCGTGGCGGACGAAGGATCGGGCGCGCAACGTCGCGGCGGTGACCGACGAGATGGTCGACCGCCTCGCCATCATCGGCTCGGCCGAGCACTGCCGGGCGCGGCTGGCCGGGTTCGCCGCCGCGGGCGTGACGACGCCGATGATCCAGCCGTTCCTCTTCGACGAGGCGGCGATCTGGCGGACGTTTGAGAGCCTGGCGCCGGCCTGAACGACCGCGCCGGCGAAGCTCTTGGAAAGGAGTGGCGGGCTGTGCTCTAGTCGCGCCCATGGTGAAGCTCTACGAGCATCCGCTCTCTCCCTACGCCCAGAAGGTGAAGATCGCGCTCGCCGAGAAGGGCGTCGCGTTCGAGGCCGAGATCCCGCCGCTCGCCGGCGGCGACCTCGGGCAGTTCAGGGCGCTCAACCCACGCCTCGAGGTGCCGACGCTGGTCGACGGCGACACGGCGGTCTTCGACTCGACGGTCATCCTCGAGTACATCGAGGACCGGTGGCCGACGCCGCCGCTGCTGCCGGCGCCGCCCGCCGAGCGCGCCCGCGTGCGCATGCTCGAGGACGTCTGCGACACCTACTACGAAGCGATCAACTGGGCCTGCTTCGAGATCAACGTCTTCAAGCGCGCCGAGGGGGGCCTCGCCGAGCGGCTCCTCGGACGCGCCGCCGAGCAGACGGCTGGGGTGCACGCCTGGCTCGAGCGGCAGCTCGGCTCGCGGCCCTTCTTCAACGGGGACGCCTTCGGATGGGGCGACCTCTCGGTCGTGCCGCACGTCCAGGCCTCGGTCCTGATCGGCCACCCGCCGCCCCAGGGCTCGCGACTCGCGGCATGGCTCGACCGCGTGCGGACGCGGCCGAGCGTCGCGGCGGTGGTGGAGGCGGCCGCGGCGAGCATGGGCGGCTTCGAGATGCTCCCGCAGCTCATCGCCTCCGGCCAGTTCGTGCGCGAGTACCGCGATCACCGCCTGGACTGGATGATGCGGAGCGGCGGCGTGGAGATCGTGCTCGACGGGATGCGCAAGAAGAACATCCGCTTCGCCCACCCGCTCGCGTGACGCCGGAGCGCCGACGCCGGTTCTGGGGGTGGGGCTGGGAGGGCGAGGGACCGGCGCCCGAGCAGCAGCAGGCGATCGCGCGGCTCCTCGCCGCCCGCTTCGCCCTGTCCGAGGTGCAGATCGCCGAGCCGCCGCGGCTGGAGGAGATCGAGCTCCCGCCTCCCCGCCTCCGGCCGCCGGCCAAGCTCGGCGCGATCTTCTCCGAAGCGCCCTACGACCGTGCCGCCCACACCCACGGGAAGTCGTTCCGCGACGTCGTGCGCGCCTTCCGTCGCGACTTCGCGCACCCGCCCGACCTGGTCGCCTTCCCGCGCTCGGAGGACGACGCTCGGGCTGTGCTCGACTGGGCGGCGTCCGGGGGCGCGGCGGTGATCCCGTACGGCGGAGGCTCGAGCGTCGTCGGCGGCGTCGAGGCCGACGTCGGCGACCGCTACCGGGGCGCCGTCTCGCTCGACCTCTCGCGGCTCGATCGCGTCCTCGAAGTCGACCGCACGTCGCGCGCCGCGCGCATCCAGGCCGGCGTGCTCGGCCCTGCCCTCGAGGAGCAGCTCAGGCCGCACGGGCTCACGCTCCGGCACTTCCCCCAGTCGTTCGAGTTCTCGTCGCTCGGCGGCTGGATCGCGACCCGCTCGGGCGGTCACTACGCCACGCTCTACACGCACATCGACGAGTTCGTGGAGTCGCTGCGCGTGGTCACGCCCGCGGGCACGATCGAGACGCGGCGGCTGCCCGGCTCGGGCGCCGGGCCGAGCCCCGATCGCCTGTTCATCGGCTCCGAGGGCATCCTCGGCGTCATCGTCGAGGCCTGGATGCGCCTCCAGGACCGTCCGACGTACCGCGCCTCGGCGGCGGTCACGTTTCCCGACTTCGCGCGCGGCGCCGAGGCGGCTCGTGCCGTCGCCCAGGCGGGCCTCTACCCGGCGAACTGCCGGCTGCTCGACCCCGGCGAGGCCGCCACCGCCGGAGCCGGTGACGGCACCGCGGCGGTGCTGCTCCTCGCCTTCGAGTCGGCCGACCACGCGCTCGACGCGTGGATGGCGCGCGCCCTGGCGCTCGCCGCGGACCACGGCGGCCGGGTGCCGCCCGGCGCCGGCGAGACGAAGCGGGCCGAGGCGGGTGCGCGGGAGGGCGCCGCGGGCGCGTGGCGCAAGGCCTTCCTCGACGCGCCCTACCTGCGCGACGCGCTGGTCGCGATGGGGATGGTGAGCGAGACCTTCGAGACGGCGATCACGTGGGATCGCTTCGCGGCGTTCGACGAGGGCGTCCGCGCCGCCGCCGAGGAAGCGCTCCGCCGCGTCTGCGGGGCCGGTCAGGTGACCCGCCGCTTCACGCACGTCTACCCGGACGGCCCCGCGCCCTACTACACGGTCCTCGCGCCCGGCCGGCGCGGCGCCGAGCTCGAGCAGTGGGCGGCGATCAAGCGCGCCGCGTCCGAGGCCATCCTCGCGCTCGGCGGGACGATCACCCACCACCACGCCGTCGGCCGCGACCACCGGCCGTGGTACGACCGCGAGCGACCCGCCGGCTTCGCCGCCGCGCTCGGCGCCGCGAAGGCCGCCCTCGATCCCCGGGGCATCCTCAACCCCGGAGTGCTCATCGACCCATGCCCGACCTGATCCTCCTCCGCCACGGCGAGTCGCAGTGGAACCTCGAGAACCGCTTCACCGGCTGGGTGGACCAGCCGCTCTCCCCGCGCGGCGAGGCCGAGGCGCGCGGCGCCGGCGAGAAGCTCCGCGGCCGGAAGATCGACAAGCTCTACACGTCCGTGCTCGTGCGGGCCACGGAGACCGCGCGCCTCGCGCTCGAGACGGCGGGCATCGGACCCCTGCCCACCGAGCGCGACGCAGCGCTCAACGAGCGCATGTACGGCGACATCACGGGCATGAACAAGGATGAGGCGCGGCAGCGGTACGGCGCCGAGCAGGTGCGGCTCTGGCGGCGGAGCTACGACGTCCGCCCACCCGGCGGCGAGAGCCTCGCCGACACCGCGGCGCGCGTGCTGCCGTACTGGGAGTCGCACATCCTGCCCGATCTGAAGGCGGGCAAGAACGTCCTCGTGGTCGCCCACGGGAACTCGCTGCGCGCGCTCGTCATGCACCTCGATGGGTTGACGCGCGAGCAGGTGCTGGAGCTGGAGATCCCCACGGGCGTTCCCCTGCTGTACGAGATCACCGCCGACGGACAGGTCGCCGCCAAGCGATACCTGTAGCGAGGTGGTGCGCGGACACCACGGGACGTCTTGGCGTATGCCCAGCGTCGTGCTTACAGGCATACGGGTGCCGACGATCAAGCGAAAGAGCCACAACCTCGATGCGGCGCTGCTGCGCCGGGCCAAGCTCGCCCTCGGGGTGCGCACCGAGACCGAGGCCATCCATGAAGCCCTCCGTGCCATCCTCGTCGGCGAGCAGCTGGTGAGAGACCCTCGAGGTCGCCTGTACCGCGCGCCGCATCGGTGCTCTGGTCGCAACCGAGAACACAGACGACTTCGCCCTGATCCGGCCGTATCTCCCGCATCGTGCGCTCTCGATGGACGCGCTCTCGCGGGAGCTCGGCGTCTGAATCCCACCGGGCTCGGATCAGTGAGACGGAGCGCACCCTACCGCTTGCCCTTCAGCTCGGCGTAGCTCGCCCCCGGCGTCGCCCCCGTCTCGACCGGCAGGCCCGCGTCGCGCCAGCCGGGCACGACGATGCGCCCCGACTGGTCGTGCGCGCCGCCGAAGCCGCCGCGCACGTTGGTCACGTCGCCATAGCCCGCCTCCGCGAGGATCTCGCACGCGCGCTGCGACCGGCCGCCCGCCTGGCAGCCGATGACGAGCTTCGTCGTGGGCGCGAAGTTGCGCTCGACGACCGCGAGGAACTCGGGGTTGGGCACAGGCTTCCCGGCCGTCTGGTCGAAGAAGACGACGGGCACGTTGCGCGCTCCTGCCGGATGACCGGCCTCGAACTCGGCCTCGGTGCGGACGTCGAGGTAGACGGCACCGGGCTGGCGCCGGAGGGTCTCGAAGGCCTCGGGTGGGGTGGTCTGCGGGATCTCCATGGCCCAGCTTCGTAGCAGACACGGCTCCCCCGCGACAGCCGCCTTGCCGCCGGCGCGCGTCGATTCTATAGGGCCGTCCATGACCACCATCACGATCGCTTCGGAGGGCAGCGTGAGCCGGGCATCGGCGGAGCCCGGGGGAGAGAACCTGTGGCTCGCGCCGCCGGTGCTGCGGGCGAGCACCGGCTGGGCGCTGGAGCCCGCGGGGCTCTGCCGGGGTCCCGTCTGCGTCCCGATCCCGCCCGGGAGACAGACCGAGTTCGTCCGCGCCGACGGCGCCGTCAACCTCGCGGCCCTCGCCCGCCACCGCGGTCAGGCCGCGGTGCACGACGACGAGGGGCGCGTCTGGGTCTTCGGGGCGCCCGCCGAAGCACGCGCCGCGAACCGCCCGTCGCTCGAGGCGCCCGACTTCACGCTGCCCGACCTCGACGGCCGGCCCCACTCGCTCACGGACGCGCGCGGCAGGAAGGTGGTGCTGATCGCCTGGGCCTCGTGGTGAGGGTGCCGCATGGACCTGCCGGTCTGGCAGGCACTCCACACCGAGCTCGGCGAGCGCAACCTGAGGGTGATCACGGTCGCGCTCGACAGCGGCGGCGCGGCCGACGCCGGTCCCTGGATCCGCGAGGCCAACCCGACGCATCCGAGCCTCATCGACGTGCGTCACGTGGTGGCCGAGCTCTACGGCTGGGTGAACGTGCCGACGATCGCGTGGATCGACGAGGAAGGTCGCCTCGTCCGTCCGGGCGACCCCGGCTGGGCAGGGGATTACTTCCGCCGCATGGTCGAGCCCGACTTCGACCACGCCGCGATGATGGCCGAGTACGGCCGGCTGCGCGCGCGCTACCTCGATGCGGTCCGTGACTGGGTGGCGCACGGCCCGGCGAGCCGCTGGGCGCTCACGCCGGACGAGGTGCGCCGCCGGCTCGCCGGGCCCGATCGGGACCACGCGCTCGCGGCGGCGTACTTCCAGCTCGGCACGATCCTCCACGACGAGGGGCGAGCCGACGCGGCGCAGGCAGCGTTCGCCAAGGCCAAGGCGCTCCGCCCAGAGAGCTGGAGCTACAAGCGGCAGGCCTGGCACCTCGAGGAGCCGGGCAAGTCGGCGGGCCCGGAATTCTGGTCGGCGGTCAAGGCGCTCGGCGACCGCCCGTACTACCCGCGGCACGAGCTCTGACTACGGAACGAGCGACAAGGCGCCTCAGTACCCGTCGAGGCGCGCCACCCGGTCGCGGTGATACGCGGCGTCGCCGAACATGATCTCGGCGGCGCGCGCCGCCTTCAGGTAGAAGCCGATGTCGTGCTCGTCGGTCATGCCGATGCCGCCGTGCATCTGGACCGCCTCGTGCCCGACCAGCATGCAGGCGTCCGAGCAGCGCGCCTTGGCGATCCCCGCCATGCGGGCCACGTGGGAGTCGTCGGCCCGGTCGTCGAGGGCGCGGTGCGCCGCCATGACCGCGGACCGGGCGAGCTCGATCTCCACGTACAGCCTGGCGGCGCGGTGCCGGAGGGCCTGGAAGCTGCCGATCGGCACACCGAACTGCCGGCGCGTCTTCAGGTACTCGAGCGTCATCTCGAAGGCGGCGGTCATACCACCCAGCATGTCGGCGGTGAGGCCGATCGTGGCGCGGTCGAGGACGCGCGCGAGGAGCGTCGCGCCGGAATCGACGCCCCCGAGCACGGCCTCCGGGCCGACGCGGGCGCCGTCGAGGCCGACGAGCGCCGCGGCGCGCGCGTCGATCCGCCACTGGCGCTCGACGCGCACACCGGGCGCGTCGCGGGGGAGCAAGAACAGCGTGATCCCCGCGGGATCACGCGCCTGGCCGGACGTGCGCGCTGAAATGACGAGGATGTCCGCCACGTGCCCGTCGAGCACCTGGATCTTCTCGCCGGTGAGGCGCCAGCCGCCGCCCGCGCGCTCGGCACGCGTCTCGACGTGATGGGGATCGTAGCGGCTGCGGCGCTCCTGGTAGGCGAGCGCCAGCAGCCGGTCGCCGCCGGCAACGGCGGGAAGCTGCTCGGACCGCTGCGCCTCGCTGCCGCCGAGCAGCACCGCCTCGGCGCCGAGCAGCACCGTCGACAGCATGGGCTCCGGCACGAGCCCGCGGCCCAGCTCCTCGAGGACGACCATCAGGTCGGTGTGCCCGAGCCCCGCACCGCCGTGTCCCTCGGGGATGAGGATGCCCACCCAGCCGAGCCGCGCCATCTCGCGCCAGAGCTCGCGGGAGAAGCCGACGGGATCGCGGCTGTCGCGCAGCTGGCGGATGCGCTTCACCGGGGAACGAGCGGCGACGAACTCGCGCGCCGTCCGTCCGAGCAGCTCCTGCTCCTCGGTGAGGACGAGCGCCATCAGTCGGGCAGGCCGAGCACGCGCTTGGCGATGATGTTCAGCTGGACCTCCGACGTGCCGCCCTCGATCGAGTTGCCGCGCGAGCGGAGCCAGTCGCGCGCGAGCTTGAGCTCCTCGTCGTCGAAGCCCTCGCCCTCCCAGCCGAGGGCCTGGGGTCCCGCGATGCGGACCGCCAGGTCGCGCCGGCGCTGGTTCAGCTCGGTGCCGTAGTACTTGAAGATCGACGTCTCCGGCCCGGGCGGGTGCCCCGCCTTCGTCCGCGCCCGCGAGCGAGCCAGCGTCCAGTCGAAGCAGGCCTGGTCCATCTCGAGCTGGGCGATCTGATCGCGCACGATCGGGTGGCCGAGGCGGCCCTCCTCGCTCGGCAGGTGGCGGCGGGCGAGCGCCAGGAGGCGCGCGGCATCGTCGCGCTCCTTGAAGGCGTCGGCGATCATGTTCCGCTCGAAGCGGAGCAGCATCTTGGCGATCCCCCAGCCCTCGTTCACGCGCCCGACGACGTTCCGCACGGGCACACGCACGTCCGTCAGGAAGGTCTCGCAGAAGGGCGACGCCCCGCTGATCAGCTTGATGGGACGCGCCGTCACCCCGGGCGAGTCCATGTCCATCAGCAGGAACGTGATGCCGGCGTGCTTCCGCGCCTCGGGATCCGTACGGACGAGGAGGAACATCCAGTCGGCCTTGTCGGCGTACGACGTCCAGATCTTCTGGCCGTTCACGATGAAGACGTCGCCGTCGCGCACCGCGCGAGTCTGCAGGCTGGCGAGGTCGGAGCCGGCGCCGGGCTCGGAATACCCCTGACACCAGCGGAGCTCGCCGCGCACGATGGGCGGGAGGTGCTGCCGCTTCTGCTCCTCGGTGCCCACCTGGAGCAGCAGCGGCCCGATCATGGTGAGCCCGAAGCCGATGAGCGGGGGGCGGAGGCCGAGCGTCGCCATCTCCTGCGCGAGCACCTTCCCCTCGAGCTCCGAGAGGCCGCCTCCGCCGTACTCCCGCGGCCACGTCGGCGCCGTCCAGCCCCGCTCCGCCATGACGTCGAGCCAGCGCGTGACGTCGGGCGGGTAGCGCGTCTTGCGGCCGCCCCAGCAGAGATCCTCGCCCGGGCCGAGCGGCTTCCGCATCGCGGGCGGGGCGTTGGCGACGAGCCAGCGCCGGGCTTCTTCGCGGAACGCATCGACGTCTGCCATCGAGGCGGCACGCTAGTCGAGCCCGCAACCCGGCGCAACGACGGCGGGCGGCGCCACATCCTCGTCACAGCGCCACGGAAACGCCCGCGCATTGGGCATGGCGCGCGCCCGGAGGCGCCCCAGCGGCGGGCGGCAGCCTCCCTGGTATCCGCCTTGCTGGGGACAGCGCTCATGAACATGAACCGCAAGCGCCGCATCGCCCTGCTGACGGCTCTCGCCATCCTCCTCTTCGCCGGCTCGACCTGGGCGGCGTGCACGTCCCATTCCAAAGACAGCGATCATGACGGGGTCCCGAACTGCGTCGAGAAGAAGCTCGGGACGAACCCGCACAGCGCCGACACGGATCACGACGGGCTGAGCGACGGTCTCGAGCTGATGCTCGGCACGGACCCGCACGACGCCGACACCGACGGCGACGGCGAGTCGGACGGCGTCGAGGAAGCCCACGGCCGCGATCCGATGGACGGCGGCGACGACGACGCTGACGATGAGGTCTCGGTCAAGATCAAGTCGCCCGTCATCGCGGTCGATTCCGCTTCCGGGGCGGTGACCCTCCTCGGCGGCCGGCTGACCGTCGATGCGAGCGGCGCGGACCTCGAAGGCGTCGCCGACCTCGCCGAGCTCCAGAGCCGGGTTGCGGCCGGAGGCACCGTCATGGCCAAGGTCAAGATCGACCCGGCCTCGCTCGCCGGCGCGGGGACGCTGGTGGCAACCAAGGTCGAGGTGAAGGGCAGCGACGACGAGGACGACGTGCGGTGCTGCCTCCCCGGCGACGGCGCTCACGACGACTGCGACCATCAGTCGGCGGGCGACTGCGCCGCAGCGGGCGGGCTCGACATGGGTCCCGGCTCCTGCGAGCCGAACCCGTGCCCGTGAGCCTGCAACTCCCTATTTAGCAAGCCTGCCCACTCCATCCGCGTCGCCGCACGGGGGCGCAACCCCGCCGCCTCGGGCGACGCCGGCGCGGGGACCGCTCGAACGTTCGTTCGCTCCCGGCGCGCCGGGTTGGTTCGCGGCCGCCGGCGCCCCGCCGCGGGGTCGCCTCGAGCCGCCCGTTCCAAGTGACCGACTTCGCTCGGGTTCGGCCCGATGGCCGCGTGCCGCGGAGGCCCGAACGGCGCCCGCGGCGGATCGCGAGCGAGGGCGCCCTCTTCGCGACGCGGGTGATCCGGGCCACGCTCAAATGCACACAGGGCATCGCCGACTGTCAGATCCAGTGCGAGGAGGGAGTGTTCGGCCCGCCCTGCGACCCGGTGCCGCAGCCCGGCTGCTGCGATCCCGACGACCCATCCTCGAACGCGACGTTCGGCGCCTGCATGGATGAGGCGCAGGCGGTCTGCGACGAGCAGACGGCAAAGATCGACACGTACGAGCTGAACAAGCAGACGCACATCACCCTGGCGTGCGAGGACCTCACGCCGGACGAGCTCTGCGGCTCGCAGGCGGAGGGTCTGAACTTCGCCACGCTGAACGCCGGGTGCCTCGCCCTCGACCCGACGTACGTCTGCAACCTCCCGAACCTCGTCGCCTGCGTCGGCGGTCCGCTCGAGCGTGCGCTCGTCGATCAGATCAGCGCCACGCTGGACCCGCGAGCCCCCGAGGCGGTGGCCGCGCTGAACCTCCAGTCGCACTTCCCGGACATCCCGATCACCCGCAAGGTGAAGGACACGGTGCCGACGGGCAAGGTCGACGTCTGGTCGATCACGGGCCAGGCGGGCGATCAGATCGTGGTCCGGGTGCGGACGGGCGACGACAACGGCAACGACACCTCCAGCCTCCACCCCGGCCTCACGCTCCTCCAGAGCGACGGCACGACGCCCGTCGGCAGCACCAACGTGCGCAACGTCGACTGTCCGTTCCCCAACGTGTGCGGCAGCAAGTGCCCCCTGCTCAAGCGAACCCTGCCCTTCGACGGCACGTTCCATCTGGCGGTCTCGGGCGTCGCGGACGACGGCTGCTCGGGCGGCAAGTACAGGCTCCTGGTCACCAGCCCGGGCGGAAGCGTTCCGCAGCTCGTGCGCGACGACGCCGACCCGACGCCCTAGCCGGCTGGATCCCTCTCGGGCCGCGGCAGCGGCGGCGGTGCCCCGTGCGCCGCTCAGCGTCCGCGACCGAGCTTCTCGCGTTGCACCGCGCGGGCCGCGCGGCTCTCCGGCGCCGTCCACACTGCGGCGGCGCGAGCCGCCTCCTCCTCGGTCTCGGCCTCGACGCGCGCCACCGCCTCGGCGACCAGCGCTGCCTTCGTGTGCGCGTAGGCCTCGCGCGGAAAGGCACCCAGGCGCGCGGCCCGCCGCAGCACCGTCGTCTCGAGCCGGTCGGCGGGCAGGAGCTCGTCGACGACGCCCAGGCGAACCGCCTCGGTCGCCGGATACAGCGCCGCGCCGAGCAGCAGCTCGCCGGCGCGCGCGTGCGTGAGCCGCAACCGCACGATCTCGAAGGCCACCTTCGGGTAGGAAGCCCCGATCGCCACCTCGTTGAGGCCGATGCGATAGTCGGCGTCGAGACCGAGCCGGTAGTCGCAGGCGAGCACGAGGACGAGCCCGCCCGCGATCGCGTGGCCCGCGACCATTGCGACGGTCGGCTTCGGAAGCGTGAACAGCCTAAGGTGTGCGTCGCGGTAGAGCGCGCGCAGGCGGCGGGCCGCCGTCTCGTCCCGCCGCGGCGCGGAGAGATCGAAGCCCCCGCTGAAGAACGCGCCGGCACCGGTCAGGACGACCGCGCGCACGGCGGCGTCGGCCGCGGCGGCGGCCAGCGCGGCAGCGAGGTCGGCGAGCAGGCGCTCGTCGAGGGCGTTGGCGGGCGGCCGGTCGAGGGTGAGAAGACGGACGCCGCCTTCTCGGTCGTCGGCCCGGACGGTGCTCACGCCGCCCTCCGCGCGGGTCGGACAGTCCGCCGCACGGGGAGCGTTCTAGGCGGGCCGCCGCGTGGCGGTCAAATGGCGGGCCGGGCCGCTCGCCGCCCGGGCGATGTGCCACCGCCGCCCGGCCCTGTCACACGCCTGTGCCGCGTCTGGCCGGCCCGGTGCGCGCGAGGGCCGGAAGGACGCCGGATCCTCCTCCGCGACCCGCGGCGCGGAACCTGCATCGCAACCCGCCGCGGCCCGCACAGCGGCGGGTCCGGCTGATGGCAACCGCCGCGACGGCGAACGACGCGGCGAAGGTGGAGGTTCTGGCATGAAGCGAAGTCACATCCTGGCCGCCCTGTCGGTGGCTCTACTCGCAGCGGCGCCCCGCTCCGCATCGGGCGCGGAGTGCTCGTCTGCCTGCGCCGTCGGCAAGCGGACCTGCATGGCGGAGGCGCGCACCGCCTTCTCGTCCTGCCGGGCGACCTGCCGCACGAGCAGCTCGCCCGGCCAGTGCCGCACGAGCTGCCTCGCGGACGTCGCGGCGGCCCGCAAGGCGTGCCGAACGGACCTGACCGACTGCCGGACGAGCTGCCCCCCGCCCTCGCCGTGCACGGGAGCCTGCGGCCAGCAGATGGCGAGCTGCATGCGGGGCGTGCAGACGACCGGCAAGAGCTGCGGGCAGGACTGCCTCGATCAGGGCCGCTCGGCCGCGGCGGCGTGCCGCCAGGCCGCGGACCCTGCCTCCTGCCTGCGTGCGGCCGCGAGTCAGCTCGCGGTGTGCCTCAGGGGCTGCGCGAACGGCGTCCACGACGGCGCTGTCGGCTGCGCCGCAATGCTCCGGGCGTGCATCGCGGCATGCCCGGGCGGCTCGCCGAGCGGCGCCTTCCTCGACTGATCGTGACTTGGCGGGAACGGATCGACCGACCTCAACGGTCGGTCGATCCGTCAATGCGTAGCCGCCGCCTCGCGGGCGTGGAAGTACGACGCGGGCCACATGGCATCGCCGTTGCGGTTCACGTAGCACGCGAGGTCGGCGCCGTCGCAGCGCAGGATCGTCACCTCCCGCCGCGACAGCGTCCGCCGATCGAGGTAGACGGCGATCTCGTGCAGGCGCGATGGCCGGCCCGGGTAGCGAGTCGGAATCCAGCTCGGCTGGATGTGTCGCTCGCTGAGCAGCTGTGCGGCGGCTTCCGCCTCGTCGAGCATCCCGAACCTCTCGACACGCGCGGGCGCTGTCCCGTCTCGCATGATGACATGGTAGTGCATAGCCCCTCCGGGCGGGGCCTCAGAACAAGTCCTGTGCCACCGAGCGAGACAGAAAGCTCCATGAATCCGCGACGATCCGTGCCCCCGCCTCTCTCACGGCTGCGCGACCGCTCGCAGCGGATTGCGAGGCTGCGAGGAGCGAGCGGCGCGAGCCCGCGCCATGGCCGCCCGGCCGTCCCGGCGACGTCCGCAGATGCCCTGCGCTCGGCGACGGCGCCTGCCGCCTCGACGTCCGTGCGGCCTAGGAGCGCGACCCAAGACTTCTTGGGTCGCGGGCACGGACTCGAGCATGTGGCGCTCGCGGCACGCGCGACCGCCGTGCCGCGGCTGGCAAAGCCAGCGCGGCAGAACGGACACGCGCCGTTCCAGAGGTCTCGCGGCGCTCATGCGTACCGGTTGGCGATTGGGCCGGTCTGCGGCGGCCGTGGAAACGCGCGTGTTCGTCTGCCGCGCTGGCTTCGCCAGCCGCGGCAGGACAGTCGGGCGTGATCCCGACGGCACACCCTCGCGTCCGGTTCGCGACCCAAGATGTCTTGGGTCGCGCTCCTAGCCGCCGGGTCCCTCGAGCAGCAAGCTCTGCAGCGCGCGCCCGAGCGGGCCACGCTCGTCCCACAGCCGGCTCTCGGCGAGTCCGATGCCGTGCGGCTCGACCGTGGTGAGCGCCTCCAGGCACACCCACTCGCCGATCGGCAGCCGATGGAGATAGATGGTCAGGTCCGGGTTGATGAAGCGATAGCCGTGCGCGCGCGGCAGCACCCAGCTCACGCCATTCCCGAAGTCCGCCGCCGCCGCGACGCGTGAGAGCGGCGACGTCCGCTCGCCCGCGACGAGCGGGACGCGCAGCCGGATCCAGTCCGTCGCCGGCCCCGGCCGCTCGAAGCCCCCGGCGACGAAGCGATGCTCGACGGCATCGCGATGATAGGCCGGCCCCCCGCCCACCTCGCCCCAGGGCGGCAGGTTCGCGGCGCCCCGCTCCGGCGCGGGCGGCGGCGCCGGCGCGGCCGCGAGGTCCGATGGAAGCGTGAGCGGGAGGCGCCGGATGCGAAGCGCGAGAGCGCGGGCCACCTCCACATCGGCCGCGCGGAGCGCCGCTTCGACGAGCTGCACCTTCCGTCCCGGGCGCGCGAAGCGGGCCGTCAGCGCCAGCGGCACGAGCGGCACCGGCCGCAGCAGCTCCACGGTGAGCCGTGCCACCTGCATCCCGTCGCCGCCGCCGAGGCGCTCGACCGCGCGGGCCAGCAGCGCGGCCGGCGGACCGCCATGCTGCGCGTCGGGACTCCACGGACCGCGGCAGAGCTCCGTCGGGAGGAAGCGCTCGCCCTCCGGGACGAACAGGGCCTCGGACATCGACCCTCAGCGCGCGCGAAAGCGGAGCGGCAGCCGTCCCGGCACGCGGAAGAGCGAGGGTCCCCACTCGACCGCCGGCGACAGGAGCGCGAGATCGCCAAACCGCTCGACGAGGCTGCCGATCGCGATCTGCCCCTCCAGGCGCGCCAGGTGCGCGCCCAGGCAGAAATGCGCGCCGCCGCCGAAGGCGAGGTGCTCGTTCGGCTGCCGCTCGATGTCGAAGGTGTCGGGCGCCCGGAACACCGCGGGATCGCGATTGGCGGCCGCGAGCATCCCCCACACCTTGGCGTCGCGCGGGATCGTCTTGCCGCCGAACTCGGCATCGGCGTGCAGCACGCGCGCCGTCAGGATGATGGGGCCGTCGTAGCGCAGGCACTCCTCGACCGCGCTCGCGATGAGCTCCGGCCGCGCCCGGAGCTTCGCGAGCTCCTCGGGGTGCTCGACGAGCGCGCGCACGCCGTTGCCGATGAGGCCGATCGTCGTCTCGAAGCCGGCGATGAGCAGCCCGATCGCCTGCGAGATGAGCTCGGACGGGCTCAAGCGATCGCCTTCCTCCTCGGCCCGGATGAGCGCGCTCAGGAGATCGTCCCCGAGCCGCGTCCGCCGCGCGGCGATCAGCTCCTGGAAGTACGCGGCCAGCGCCATGCCCGCGGCCGCCGCCTGCGCGAGCATCTCGGGCGGGAGCACGCCGGCCGCCAGGCCGAAGGTCGCCTGCGCGGTCCACAGCGTGAAGCGGTCGCGGTCGGTCACCGGGACGCCGATCATCTCGCAGATGACGGTCGATGGCACCGGCAGCGCGAGGTCGGCGATCACGTCCATCTCCCCGCGCGGCGCCACCCGGTCGAGGCACTGGTCGACGATCCGCTGGATGCTCGGACGCATGGCGGCGATCGCGCGCGGCGTGAAGGCGCGGCTCACGAGGCGACGGAGCCGGGTATGCGCCGGCGGGTCCTGCTGCAGCATGAACTGGCGCTGGCCGCTCAGCGACTCGTCGACGCCGGGCAAGACCCCATCCGTGGTGCGCGTGCCGGCGGGCACGTCGTACAGGAGCCGCATGACGTCGGCGTAGCGCGTGAGCCGCCAGAAGCCGATCGGCGTCAGGTTCACCGGGTCGACCTCGCGCAGGCGACGGAGGCTCGGGTACGGATCGTCGCGGAACGCGGGATCGAGCGGGTTCGAGCCTCGCCAGGGGTCGTCGGCGTCGGAACGGAGGGTGGCGCTCTCTGCCGTCATCGCGCCGCATCCCTACGCGCGCGAATCGGCTCACGCAACCCCGCTCGGTGCGCATCGCTCTACCCGCACAGGGCCGTGCGGGCAGCGTGCGCGATCATCGCGTCGCGGGCGCCCGGCCGGGCGTTCCCGGTGGGTTCTGGCCTCCCATCACCGACTGGAACTGGCTCGCCACCTTGCGTGCCGACCACGGCTGCTGGCTCACGTCGACCCCCCAGATCGTCCCGGGCGCGACGGGCCGGCTCAGCGGGAAGTCGGATCCGATGAACAGCCTGGTGCCCGGCGCGAGATCCACCCGCCCGTCGTGCACCGTCTGGCTGACGAGCTGCCCGTCGATGTACATGGCGAACTGGTTGCCGTTCCACGTCGTCGCGACCTGGTGCCACTCACCGGCTTTCCACTCGGCGATCGGCGCGCCGATGCCGCCTGCCACCCCGTTGTCGTCGACGAACTCGAAGCGCAGGAAATTGACGTTCTTGATCACCTGGAGCCGGCTGTCGCCGAGCTGCATGAAGGTGGCGTCGTCGTGGTTCCCGTCCTCCCACCCCGGCTGGAGCCAGAAGGACATGGTGCCCGCCTGGCCGGCGATCTTCTTGACGTCCGGCACCTCGACCTGGGAGTCGGTCGGGTAGCTCGCGGTCTCCCCGCTGTCGAAGGCGACGTCGGTATTCGCGGGCGGCGTGTCGGGGGTGGCGGGCACGGTGCCCGCCGTCTGTCCGGCCGCGGCCTGCGGCGCGCGGAGCTCGTTCATGGTGCGGGCGCCGCTCACTCCCGCGTCCCCGGACTCGCCGACCACCGCGGCCTGCAGGCCGTCGCTCCGATGCCGGCCGCGGCCGCCTTGCGTCAGACCACCCGCTGGGTGCGAGCGGCTGCCCAGCTGGTGACCGCCGGCTCCTCCCCCGCGGACACTGCCGTCCGCCGTCTGCCGGTTCGACGGTCGAGGGGGCAGGCCACGCGTCGTATCCACCGGCTCGCGAACTTCCGGGTCCGCCCCGGGCTCGGGAGCCGGCGCCGCCGAAGGCCAGTCCGCGGGGCCCTGCACCGCCGGAGCGCTCGCGGCATGCCTCTCGCTCGACCTCGCGGCGTGCATCGGGGCCGATCCGGTCGACTTCCCGGGGCGAGAGATCTCCGAGACCTTCAGCACGAGTCCGAGCAGTCCGGAGGCAGCCGCCGCCGCCAGCACCCAGCGCTTGGTCACCCAGGTCTTGCTCATCTCGCCGCCGCGGCCAATCGTCCGACAATTCGACGGGCCGTGCAACCCTGAAATTCGGCATCATCTTGCCTCGCGGCCGGCACCCGCTACTATCGCCACGACTCCCATGCCGGCAAACGCCGTCCAGGCGCTCCTCGACCCCGCCGCTCCGCGCCCGCCCGGCGCCTGGGGCGCCTTCCTCCTGTTCCTGATCCCCGTCGGCGGCGGGATCCCGGCCGGGGTGTTGCTCGCACGGGACAGCGGCGTCTCGCCGCCCATGATGGCGGCCCTCTACTTCCTCTCCGACGTCGTGCTCGCCTTCGCCTTCGAGCCGCTGATCCGCCTGCTGCTCGCGCTCGGGCGCTGGGTGCCGCCGCTCGCGCGCCTCGGGCGGAGGCTCGGCGGCGTCTTCCAGGGCGGCGGCGCGGGCGCGAACGCTGCCCGCGGGCCGCTCGGCCTCGTCCTCGTGAGCTTCAGCGTCGACCCGATCACCGGCCGCACCGCCGCCGCGGCCGCCGGCCACGGCTTCGTGCCGGGCTGGGCGCTCGCCATCGCCGGCGACATGCTCTACTTCACGCTGCTCATGGCTTCCACGCTCTGGCTGCGCGGCGTGCTGGGCGACGAGCGGCTGACTCTCGGTGTCATGCTCGTCCTCATGCTGGTCCTGCCGTCGCTCGTGCGGCGATGGAAGGCGCGCTGACCGCCGTCCCGCTCAGTGCACGGCGCGGCCGGGCGTCAGCCGCTCCTGGGCGTCGTAGCCGTGCGACAGCACGAAGTGATAGGCCGCCACCCGATCTGCCTGCGTCTCGGAGATGAGCTCGAACACGTACTCGTCCTCCTCGCTGGCCACGCCCTGCACGTAGGCAACGTCCGCCGGGACGACCAGGATCTCGCCCACCATCTTCTTGCCGCGCTGGAGCTGGACGAGGAGGGTGTCGGACCCTTCGACGCCGAAGTGCCAGTGCAGGTCGTCGTCGTCGTACAGGACGACCTCGGGCGTCCCGGCGCGGATGATGCAGTTCGGGTGCGCCTCGACCCAGTGCCAGAAGGTGTCGAACGAGAGGGTGGCGGTCGCGTGCTCGATGGTACCGGATGCCATGACGCACGATGCTAACGCCGCCGCCACCGATTTGCCATCGGACCGTCGTCGGCCCCGCCCGGAGGGCGCGGTTGCCCCAGCGCACGCCGGCAGGTATTTCCCGCCCGACCGACGCGATGGGGGACTTCCGCCCGAGCCTGCGCGAGCTCCAGCGTCTCTTCTGGCGCTCGCTGGCCGACGCGCCGGGCGGCGGCTCCCCCGCACCCGGCCTCGTCGAGCTGGTCGCGCCGCGCGCGACGCTCGACGTCGGTGCCCGGGTCGGGGTCTATGCCGACGCCTACTTCGGGCGGCTGCGTGACGTGCTGCGCGAGGATTTTCCGCACGTCGCGGCGCTCCTGGGCCCGCGCTTCGAGGAGACCGCGCGCGGATACCTTCGGGCGCACCCTTCCGAGCATCCTTCGGTGCGGCATCTCGGTCGGATGTTCGCCGACTTTCTGGAGCATCGTCCCGACCTGCCACCTTACCTGGGCGACCTCGCACGCCTCGAGTGGGCGCGCATCGAGGTGTTCGACGCTCCGGATGCCCGGTCGCTGAATGCCGCCGCGCTGCGCGGGGTCGCGGCCGAGGATTGGCCCGCGCTCCGCTTCGTCACCGTTCCCGCGCTCGCCGTGGTGCGAGCGCGCTGGCCCGTGCACGAGCTCTGGGCCGGGGCCGATCCCGCCGCCGTGGCTCCCGCGCCCACGGCGCTGCGGGTATGGCGGGCGGCGGATTTCGTCGTGTTTCACGCCCCGATGGACGCCCGCGCCGACGAGGCGCTCGGCCGGTTGATGGCGGGTGAGCCCTTCGCGGCGGCGTGCGAGGCCTTTGCCGACCTCCCGCCCGCCGACGCCGCGCACGAGGCGACGGCGTTGCTCCTGCGCTGGGTCGAGGACGGGATCCTGGCGCGGCTCGCCTGACGCGCCCCGCCCGGCGACGGTTCAGCGCCGGCGCGGCAGCGTCTTGCCTTTCAGCTCGTCGAGCGCCCGCCGTACCTCGTCGTCCCCCAGCCGTCCGACTCTGCCGATGCCCGGGACCGTCTTCTCCCCCGCTCGACCACCGGACGCCGACGCGCCTGCCCTACGGCCGACGTGGCGGACCGAGCCGAAGCCGCCGCGCGGCATCCGGGCCGCATCGGCCCCGCCACCGAGCATGGCCATCAGGAGGCGGCGTGCGCCGACGAGCAGCACAAGCGCTCCGACTACGACGAGCGTCGTGGCTTCGTCCATGCCCCCCGGAGCGGGGGCCTACGCCGAACCCGTTGTCGCTGTCAAGCAATATTCTCGACGGCGCGCCGTCGACAAGCTTTGGGCTCAGCTTTGCCCACAGCTACCTACAACGTGCGGCATGGTGAGCCCGGGGGCGGCGCACGGCCGGCACTTGCGTCCTGCGCGGACGGCCGCCATACGCCATCGATGCGTGGCGTCACCTGCGGCTGCCTCCTCTCCTGCGCTCTCCTGCTCCCTCCGGCAGCCCGGGCGATCGACGAGATCGCGACCGAGGAGTACGTCGCCGATCTCATGGAGACCCCGCCACCGCAGGCGCAGCCGACCGGCGTCGCGGCTCGCCCGTGGGCGGTCCTTCCCGAGGTGGGATTCGGGCCGGACACCGGTCCCCTGGCCGGCGCGAAGTTCACGCATCGCGACGTCGGCGGCCGCGGCGTCACGCTCGACGTCGAAGCCACGCAGGCCCTCGAGCGGCAGCAGTCTCTGGCGCTGACCGCCGGGACACCGCACCTGGGTCAGGACCGGTTCCTCGCGCTCTTCGAGGGGCGGTTCAAGCTCGACCCCGAGCGTGAGTTCTTCGGCCTCGGGAACAACAATGTCGGACCCGACGCGGTGTCGACGCACGAGTTCCAGCGCACGCAAGCGTTCCTCACCTTCGGCTGGCGGCCGCGCCCGCACCTCACCCTCGACGTGAGCGGCGGGGTCCGCTACGTGAGCATCCGCAAGGGCACCCGCGACGACGGGCGGCCGTTCACGACGGATGCGTTCCGCGGCCTCCCGGGCATTCACGGCGGTTACGTCAACCCGATCGGCCTCGCCCTCGTCGCGACGACCCGGGACGACGTGATCCGCCCGACGCGGGGATGGCGCGCCATCTTCAAGGTGACGCACACGAACCGGGGGCTCGGGAGCGACTTCCAGTTCACCCGCCTCGGCGCGGACGTCGGCCGTCTCTTCCCGCTCTTCGGGGGCGCCCACGTCCTCGGCGTGCGGGCGAACGGCGGCTTCATCTTCGGGCCACAGCGGGACATCCCGTTCTGGGAGCTCGAGGAGCTCGGCGGCGACGACACGCTGCGCGGCTTCTTCCCGCACCGCTTCGTGGGGACCTCCCGGGCGCTCCTCAACGCCGAGTACCGCTTCAAGCTGACGGAGTTCGACTTCCTCGACTGGTGGCGGGTCCGTCTCGACGGCGTGGTGTTCGGCGAGGCCGGTCGCGTGTTCATCACGAACGGCGAGCTGCGGCAGGAGTTCCGCCTGAACGAGAGCATCATTCGCCGCATCGCAAGCGACTTCCGTTACAGCTACGGGGGCGGGTTTCGCGTCGCGCTCTCGGCCGCGCTCGTCGCGCGCATCGACGTCGGCTTCAGCGACGAAGAGCGTGGCCTCGTGTACCTGGAGTTCGGCCAGACCTTCTGACGGCCGCTATCTCGCGACGCCGGGGTCGAAGCCGTCGACCGCGAAGGTCGGGAGCGCGCTCGCGATCCCTTTCACCGCCGCTGGGGGCATCGGACGCAGGCGAAAGCGGCCGTCGAGCGCCGCGCGCGCCGCCTCGGTGATCAGGATGTCGACCCCGTGTGTCCGCGTCAGGCGCTCGACGCGCGAGGCGACGTTCACGGTCCGGCCGATCACGCCGTACTCCATGAGCCCCTCGCTCCCGATCAGCCCGGCGACGACCGGCCCGCGGTGGACGCCGACGCCCATCTCGAGCGCGGGCCGGCCCGTGGCGACGAGCGTCGCGTTGTAGTCGGCAAGGGCACCGCGCATGGCCAGGGCCGCATGGATCGCGTCGTTGGTCTGCCAGGGGTTGGCCTCGAGCGCACCGAAGAGCGCGAGGATGCCGTCGCCCAGGAATTTGGAGACGTGGCCGCGGTGCTCGACGATGGCCCGGCTCATGCGCGCGAGGTAGCCGTTGAGGACGGTGACGAGCTCGGCGGGCGCGAGCCCCTCGCCGAGCGCGGTGAACCCCTTGAGGTCGGCGAACAGCACCGTGATCTCCTTCTTCTCCGAGCGCGCGGCGATGCCTTCGGCGATGACGTGCTCGACCACCTCCGCGGGCGCGAAGCGCTCGAAGGCCCGCTGCAGCGTCTCGAGGTCGCGGTGTGCGGCCTCGAGCCGCTGCTCGAGCCCGGCCACCGTCCGCCGCGTACGCCACGCCTGGACGGCCAGCGCCGCGAGCGCCACGAGCACCGCGGCCCAGGACATCAGTCGTCGAGCAGCACGCTCAGGCGGCAGACGGCGTTCGCGAGCGCGACCACGCCGATGGCCTCGAGCGTCTCCGCCGGCTCGAGCCCGCGGGCGACCTCACGCATCCGCCGCTGGATCGGGACCGTGCGGTGATAGCGGACCGTCTCGCGGGCGAACGGCACGAGCCGTGCCTCGCGCGCGTCGAGCCGGGCCGACGCGAGCGTCGCAAGGACCTCGTCGACGTCGCGCGCGCCGAGCCCCTCGCGCTCGAGCGCCACGCGGCTCTCGACCTCCGAACGCGCGCAGCCGAGCGCGCGGGCGACGACGGCGAAGACGAGCGTCTTCGTCCGCCGCGGGAGCACCTCCGATGCCCAGGCGTCGTCGATCGCGCGCCGCAGGACGCGCGCGGCCGGCGAGCCGTCGAGCGCCGCGACGACGGGCGCATAGGGACCGTCGTTCGGCTGCGGGAGCGGCTCGGGTCCGCGCGGCGGCTTCCGCAGCCGGCGGGCGATGAGCGGCCGCAGCAGCCGTACGAGCGGCCGGTCCACCATCTTCTCGAGCGGCTCGGGCGGCAGCGCGAGGAGGGTGGCGATGCGATTGGCGAAGACGGTCGCCGCCGCGGTGAAGGTGAGCTCGGCGACGGCCGGCGCCGAGAAGCCGGCGGCGGCGAGCCGCTCCCGGTCCGGACGCGACGGCCGCGGGTCGGCGCGCGACACCCGGCGCGCGAAGTCGAGCGCCGTCTGATCGGCCGCGGAGAGCTCGGCCACGAGAAAGTCGCGCTCGAGCCGAGCGATGTAGGCCTCCCGGTAGCCGAGCAGCCTCAGCACCGCGCGCTGCGCGCCGAAGCAGTAGCGGCAGGAGTTGTCCTGGCTCACAACCAGGGCGACGAGGTCACAGAGCGCGGGCGGAAGGTGCGCGACCGGGCTCCTCACCAGGGCGGCCCACGCCCGGGCCAGCCAGGGCGCGGGAGCGACGCGGGCGAGCCAGCCCGGCACGACGCCGAACTGCCGGCGGACGTACGCCTCGAGGTCGGCCGGCACCGGCACCGGCGGGAGCAGGCTCTCCTCCCACTCCATGTCGGCGATCACTGCCGGGGCTGCCATGCACCGTCTCCTTCGTCGTGAACCCTGCCGGGCAGGGGCGTGAGTCTAGCGCGTTCGCGCCGTCCCGGGCAGCCACCCGGACCGGCCCGCGTGTGCGGTGCATCGGTCAACCCTCCCGTCTCTCCCGTCGTCGGGAGAGGGGTGTGGGTATCCTTTTTCTCGTCTTGTTCACGCACGTGTCATGTTAGGGTCACGCCCCTGGCGCTACGTTGCCTGGAGAATGGGTAAGGAGCCGCCGATATGAGAACAGACCGACCGCGGTACCCCGAGGATCGCTCGCATCCCGCCTCGGTGGCCCACGATGCGAAGCGGCAGCAGTTTCGGACGTGGGCTGCCGCGGTTCGTGCCTCCGTCGACAGGATTCAGGCGCTCGCCCGACAGGGCCGTGAGAAGGAGCAGGCATTGGAGCACGTGCTCCAGAGCTCGGCGCCTGATCCCGACGCGCTCAGGACGCTGACCCTCGATCGCAGGGCGCGCCGCCTCGAGATCGAAGGGCTCATTGCCGCACTGCCGACGCTGGACGAGATCGGGCAGACGAGCGAGGTGGGCGGCGCTGCTCGCGCCCTTCGTCGACCGCGACTGTCCGGCGAGACGGCAGGCTTTCGGCTAGTATCGCGCGCGGTGTGACCCTACCAGCCAGCCTCGTGCAGCAGGCGTCCGCGTGACGCGACGCCGCTGACTCGCGAGTGGAAATTTCTCCCGGCCCCGAGCGATACCTCGGCAAGCGGGCGACGGCGCCGTTCGTCGAGAGCGCTAGTGCGCGTGGTGCCCATGGCGCCGCACCTGGATCACGACGGGGCGCATGGGCTTCGACGTGCCAATGAACTCCTCGATGAGGTGGCGGGCCTGGTCGTCGGTGTACTGCTTTGGCGGCGTCTTCATCAGGTACGCCGAGGGCCCCTCCAGCGACCCGCCGATCCCGCGGTCGAGCGCCAGCTTGGCGCAGCGTACCGCGTCGATCACCACCCCGGCGCTGTTCGGGCTGTCCCACACCTCCATCTTGACCTCGACGTTCAGCGGCACGTTGCCGAAGGTCGTCCCCTCCATCCGGATGTAGGCCCACTTGCGGTCGGTCAGCCACGGCACGTAGTCGCTCGGCCCGACGTGGATGGCCTCTGCCGGCAACGCATAGTCGAGCTGGCTGGTCACCGCGCCGGTCTTCGAGATCTTCTTGGACTCCAGCCGCGCGCGCTCCAGCATGTTGTAGAAGTCCATGTTGCCGCCGAAGTTGAGCTGGTAGGTCCGGTCGAGCCGCACGCCGCGCTCGCGGAACAGGCTGGTCAGCACGCGGTGGACGATCGTCGAGCCGACCTGGCTCTTGATGTCGTCCCCCATGACCGGCAGCTTGCGCTCCGCGAAGCGCCTGGCCCAGTACGGCTGCGAGGCGATGAAGACCGGGATGCAGTTGACGAACGCGCAGCCCGCGTCCAGGACCTGCTCGACGTACCACTTCGTCGCCATCTCCGAGCCGACCGGCAGGTAGTTCACGACCACATCGGTCCCGGTGTCCTTGAGGATCTTCACGATGTTGGCCGTCTCCCCGTCCGCCTTCCTGACCTTGGTGCCGACGTACTCGCCCACGCCGTCGTGCGTCATGCCGCGGTGGACGCGCACGTTCAGCTTCGGCACGTCGGCAAACTTGATCGTGTTGTTGGGCGGCGCGAAGATCGCCTCGGACAGGTCGAGGCCCACCTTGCCCTCGACCACGTCGAAGGCGGCGGAGAACTGGACGTCCCGCACGTGATAGCCGCCGAGGTTCACATGCATCAGGCCGGGCACGAACTCGCCTTCCTCGGCGGTCCGGTAGAACTCGACACCCTGCACCAGGGACGACGCACAGTTGCCGACGCCGACGATCGCAACCCGCAGCGTTTGACCGTTCTGCATGGTACCCTCCCTCATTGCGCCGATGCGCGAATGACCGTACCGATACCGCCCATCTTTCTGCGGAGCCGTGTCGAGGCTGCCGCCAGGGCATAGCCCTCGATGAAATCGGCAAGCAGCGCCGCAGCATTCGGCACGTCTCGGTAGCTCGGGAAGTAGTTGATATCGACGACCAGTGGCCCCTCCGCGCTCTCGATGACGTCCAATCCATACAGCCTCAGGCCGAACAGCCGGCCGCAGCGGAGCGCGATCTCCCGCACTTCGTCGCTGATGGGGCACGACCAGCGCCGCCCGTCCCCCGAGCGCATCCGGATCCCGAACACTTCCTCGCCGATGACGTAGACTTTCACTTCGTCGTCGTGTCGGATGTACTCCTGGACGACCACGGGCTCGCTCGGTGCCCGGCTCGTCGCCAGTTCGCCCGAACGCTGGACGATCCGGATGCCCAGGCCGCGTCCCCCGTTGTACGGCTTGATGATCACCGGGTGCTCCTCGACGATCGCCCGCAGCAGGTTGGGGTTGCCCGTCACCCACGAGCGCGGCGTCGGCACGCCGCCAGCGCGCATGCGCTCGACCGCAACGATCTTGTTTTGCACCGCGAGGCAGGCCGGGAAGGGATTGAGCAGCCGCCCGCCACGCGCGTGAATGATCTCGGCCAAGCTCAACCACAACGCGGTGTGCGACTTCAAGACATAAAGGTCGCGCGTCACCGCCATATGACCGAGCTGCAAGAGCAAGTCCTGTCCCATTCCGACCTCGATATTGAATCCTCGCTTCCGCAGAATCGCGAAGGTTTCCACCAGGATCGGATTGGGCGACGGAGAACGGCGCAACGCCAGCAGGAAATACAAATTCATATGCCGACTCCAGCGCGTTGCGGTGAAACGTCGAGCTCGTTGTGGTGCTGCTTCCACCACAACTCGTGATACAGTCCGCGTCGATCGAGGAGCTCGTGGTGCCTGCCCTCTTCGACCACGCAGCCGGAGTCGACCACGAAGATGCGATCGGCATGCTGGACGGCCGCCAGCCGGTGCGTCACGACCAGCACCGTCCGCTTGCGCGCGAGCCGTTCCAGGGTCGCGATGATCGCCGCCTCGGTGGCCGGGTCCAGCGCCGACGTCGCCTCGTCGAGAATGAGGA